>Ga0209382_10000220_pt1 | contig 92881 bp, 99 predicted proteins | sample SoiMetdeltSBSDD5_FD_187599 | JGI IMG/M metagenome (GOLD analysis project Ga0209382, IMG submission 187599) | Bulk soil microbial communities from a Populus tree surrounding site in Tennessee, USA - Soil MetaG P. deltoides SBSDD5 (SPAdes) (version 2) | ecosystem: Environmental > Terrestrial >...
GACCGGAGCACGGTCGTGACCACCGGGGCGGCGGGTGCGGTCGTGGGCGGCGGCGCGGGGCTGGTGGTCGTCGGGCCGGACGTGGTGGTGGCCGTCCCCCGGTCGCCGGTCGGCGTGGCGGTGCCGGCCAGCTCGGCCTCCACGTCGGCCGCGCTCAGCGTCGCCGGCCGCTGGTCGGTGACCTGGTCGCCGACCAGGCCGACGCCCTGCCAGGCGACCACGGCCGCGACCACGGCGGCCACCGCCCACGCGACTCCGAGGGTGAGTATCCGCCGCACCGGCTCATCCTCGCGTTCGCAGGTCACGGCGTCCGAAAGGGAGTCCTAAGGATGTCCTAAGGACTCCGGGTGGTCGAGGGGGCCGACCTACGGTGGTGCCCGTGGCCGCCGTGCTGGTGATCGAGGACGACCTCCCCATCCGCGAGTCGGTCGCTCGCGGGCTCGTGGCCGCGGGGCACGTCGTGCGGACCGAGGCGACCGGCGCCGCGGCCCTGACCGCCTCGGTCGATTGGCGCCCCGACGTGGTCGTGCTCGACCTCGGGCTGCCCGACATCGACGGCGCCGACGTGCTGCGCATGCTGCGGGGCGTCTCCGCTGTCCCGGTCATCGTGGCCACGGCTCGCGACGACGAGACAGAGATCGTGCGCCTGCTCGACGGCGGCGCCGACGACTACGTGGTCAAGCCCTACTCGGCCGCCCACCTGGAGGCCCGCATCCGGGCGGTCCTGCGCCGGTCCGACGCCGCGGGCGGGGAGGACGGCGCCGGGGAGCTGGTGGTCGGCGACCTGGTGGTCGCCCCGGCGCTGCGGCAGGCGACGCTCGACGGCCGCGAGCTCGACCTGACACGCCTGGAGTTCGACCTCCTCGCCCACCTGGCGCGGCGCAGCCCCGAGGTCGTCACCCGCCGCGAGCTGCTGGCCGAGGTGTGGCAGCAGCCCTACGGCGGGACCGACAAGACCGTCGACGTCCACTTGTCGTGGCTCCGGCGCAAGCTCGGCGAGACCGGCACGGAGCCCCGCTACCTGCACACGGTCCGCGGCGTGGGGGTGCGCCTCGCCGCCCCTGCGACGCCCGCCGGCGACGGCTAGGCCGCGGTGCGGCGCCGGATCGTCCTCGTGGTGGTGGCCACCACGACCCTCGTGGTCGTGGCCTTCGCCATCCCGCTGGGGGCGCTGATCCGCTCGGTGGCGCGGGACCGGGCCACCGCCGCCGCCGAACGGGACGTCGCCTCGCTGTCGCCGACCCTGTCGGTCCCCGGCGTCACGCCCGAGATGGTGATGACCGCCATCGACACCACCGGGACGGGCGCCGACGGCCGGATGGCCGTGTGGCTGGCCGACGGCACCGTGGTGGGCGACCCCGAGGGCGCCGACGAGCCCGCCGTGCGCCTCGCCCGGGAGCAGGGTCAGGCGTTCAGCCTGTCCGAGGGTGGCGACCTGGAGCTGTACACACCGGTGGTGACCGGGACCAACGGGACCGCGGTGGTGCGGGCCCTCGTGCCCGAGGCGCTGCTCGACGACGGCGTGACCACCGCCTGGCTGGCGCTGGCCGGCGTGGCGGTGGTGCTGATCGCGGCGGCCGTCGTCGTCGCCGACCGGCTGGCCCGGTCGGTGACCCGGGACGCCACCGAGCTGTCCGGGACCGCCCGGGCGCTGGCCTCGGGGCAGGGCGACGCCCGGGCCGTCCCCGGCCCGACGCCGGAGCTGGCCGACGCGGCGCTGGCGCTCAACATGCTGGCCGACCGCATCGACGAGCTGCGGGCCGCCGAGCGGGAGCGGGTCGCCGACCTGTCCCACCGCCTGCGGACCCCGCTCACCGCGCTGCGCCTCGACGCCGAGGCAGCTGGCGACGACGCCCTGGTCGCGGACGTCGAGCGGCTGGAGGCCGCGATCTCCGAGCTGATCCGCAGCGCCCGCCGGCCGCTGCACGCCGGCGCGGTGGCCGCCACGTGCGACCTGGCCGAGGTGGCGCAGGAGCGGGCCCGGTTCTGGAGCGCCCTCGCCGAGGACGACGGCCGGGCCTGGGAGCTCGACGCCGATGGCGTCCGCGGGCCGTGCGTCGTTTCGCTCTCGGGCGAGGCGGCGGCCGCCGCCCTCGACGCCCTGGTCGGCAACGTGTTCGCCCACACCCCCGAGGGCAGGCCGTACGCGCTGCGGCTGCGGTGTGGGAACGGGTGGACCACGCTCGACGTCGAGGACGCCGGGCCCGGCATCGACGCCCCCGACGAGGCCGTGGGCCGGGGCGAGACGGGAGCGGGGTCCACCGGGCTGGGCCTCGACATCGCCCGCCGGGCCGCCGAGTCGGCGGGCGGGACCCTGGCGGTCGACCGCAGCTCCGTGGGCGGCGCCCGCGTCCGGCTGGCGCTGCCCCTGGTCGGCGGGCACCAGATTTCGGAAGGCTCTCGTCGTCACATCCCGCGCCATCGACCGTGACGCCGGTGCCGCGTCCCGGCTGGCACGATGGCGGGCATGGCCGACCCCTCCGTCGCCCCGGCGATCGCGGCGCCACTGGGCGACGTGGAGACCGACCGGCTATCGCTGCGGCGCGTCACGCCTGGCGACCTCGACGAACTGGCGGCCCTGTCCGTCCAGGCCGAGGTGTGGCGGTTCCCGTACGGTCGAGGTCGGGTGGCGGTTCGCGCCGTCGGCGTGGGGGCGGGGCTACGCGACCGAGGGGGCGACGGCGGCGCTGGACGAGGCGTTCACCACGCTGGGGCTGGCCGGCGTGTGCTCGCTCCCGCAGGCCGGCAACCTGCCCTCGGCCCGGGTCGCCGAGCGCCTGGGGATGACGCTGCTCGGCGAGGTGACGATCCCGGCCAACGAGCGGCGCGGGCAGCTCACCGCGCTCCACTACGTGATCGACCGCGCCGACTGGCCGGCCCGGCCGCCGGGCTAGCCACCGGCACGGACGCCGTCGCTCAACCGCCCGGGTCGTCCAGGATGATGCCGAGACCGAACCCGATGCGGCGGGCGCCGAACAGGCCGGCGATCTCGGCGTTGGTCGGGTCCCTGAACGCCACGAGCAGCAGTTCGGGCGGCTCGACCCGTGTGTCACCGATGACGGGGATCGACACGTGGGCCTCGGTCTGCAGCGGCGCGAACGTCACGGTGCCCGACGAGGGCGTGAAGTCCCGGCCCGAGCGCGCCGTGAGGCCGATCGTCGACCAGGCGGCGGTGACCGGCTGGCCGATGGGTCGCGAGAGCGTGAGCGGGACATCGAGGGTCGTGGTGCCGCTGTCGCCCTCTCGCGCGCGGCCGACGCCGGGACGGATGGACGGTGGTCGGCACCCGTCGGTGCCAGGCACGCACAGCGCGACCACCGCGGACGGCGTGTCCGCCGCGAAGTCGCCCGGGCTCGACCCGGAGCTGGTGCGGGTGCCGATCCCGGCCCCGACGATGAGCGTCCCGTCGATCACCGTGGCGCCCGATGCCACCCCCGAGAACGTGCCGGGCTCGCCCACCGTGCGGTCGTCGAGCAGCGTGCCGTCCTCCGCGTCGTACATGCGCAGGTGCGGCGTGATCACGCTGCCGGCGATGACGACGCCGGGAACGGCGCTGGTCGGGCCGTAGCTGGCGTCCCCGGCGAGGCCCGAGGTCGCCGCGTTCTGCCAGACGATCTCGCCGGTGTCCATGTCGAGCGCGTGGACGGTCGGGCGCTGGGGCGAGAAGACCTCCTCGCCCGGCCCGGTCGAGAAGTAGACCCGGCGGGACGCCTCGTCGACCGCCGCCGTCTGGATGACGCCCCCGATGGCACCGCCCGCCACGACCTTGGTCTGCCAGTACGGCAGGCCGGTGGCCGCCTCGGGGTCGTCCCACGACACGCCGTTGCGGACGTTGCGGCCCTCCCGGTCGATCACGTAGTAGGTGCCGTCCTTGTTGCCGACGCCGACGACGTCCCGGACCTCGTCGCCGATGACGAGGCTGAACAGGTTGGGTGCGCCGCCGAAGGCGAGATCGTCGTTGTCGACCTCGCGCGGCCGCCACCTCCACTGCGGGGTCCCGTCCGTCGACAGGGCGACCACCGCCTCGTCGTAGGGCGGCATCGGCGGCGGGGGAACCGGCGTGGACGGATCGTCGTCGGTATCGCAGTTGCTCGTGCCGAAGATCAGGAGCTGACGGTCGGGGTCGTGGGCCGCGGACGACCAGATGTTGCCGCACCCGTTGGGCGTCCGGGGGGCGTCACAGCCCTGTCGGGTGGCGAGGAAGCCGGCGGGGAGGCCGAGCTGCGCCTCGCTGTGGTAGCCGTCGTAGCGGCGCACGGCGTCGGACGCGTTCGGGCGGCAGACCATCCCGCTCTCGGGGTCGAAGAACCAGCGCATCACGCCGCTGGCGCCGTCGAGGGCGTAGAAGCCTCCCTTGCCGGTGGGCACGTCGTTGACGTCCATGCCGAAGTAGACGACACCATCGGCGACGATCGGCGCGGTCTCGACCTGGTTGCGCTCCCCTGCGAAGCCGCACAGGCCCGGCGGCTGCCCGCTGGCGGAGTCCCGGCAGCCGGTGCCCGCGGCGAAGCGCCAGACCTCGGCGCCGGTGGCCGCGTCGAGGGCATACAGGGTCTCGCCGGCGCCCACGACGACCACCCGGCGACCGTCGAGGTCTGCGACCGTCGGTGACCCCGCGGCCGGGAAGGAGGCGCCGGGCTGCTCCTCCCACGCGAACCGCCAGAGCTCGCGCCCGGTGGCCCAGTCGAGCGCGTAGACGTACCCGTCCCAGGACGTGAAGAACACGGCGCGGGTCGGCCCGGCAGCGGGGAGATCGACCGTGGCCACGCTCGGCGACGAGGTCACGACCGCCTCGGTGCGGAACCGCCAGCGCTCGATGAGCTGCGGCGCCGTCTCGGTCGTCAGGTCGGTCTCGCCGCCGTTGGAGAACTGGCGCCGGTCGCCGCCCGCGAGCGTCGGCCACTCGAGCGGGAGCGGCGGCTCGTCGGGTTCGAGGTCGCCGGGCAGCAGCGCCACACCGTCGGGGAAGGCGAGGGCTTGGCGGACGATCTGAGGCGGTCGGGGGTCGCCGGACTCGTCGAAGCGGATGCGGCGAACCTTGCCGTTGGGCCCGGGGCCGACGTCGGGCAGCGCTCCGAGCAGGTCGAGGTCGGCGTAGTAGACGGTGCCGTCGGCGGAGACGGCGATGCCCTGGGGGTTGCCCGTGGGGGTGGGCAGCGTGGTGCCGGACGGCTCGACGAGGAAGCGGACCAGGTTGCCGTCGAGGTCGTACTCGGCGATCCCGCCGGTCAGCACGCTGGCGGCGTAGAGGTTGCCGTTGGGGGCGAACGCCAGACCCGAGAACGTGAGCATGCCCTCGCTCGCGGTGATCAGGACCTCCCGCTGCACCGCGTCGGCGACCGGCGCGCCGGTGGCGTCGGTGCCGCCGCACCCGCCGGCGGCGTCGGGCCCGGTGGGGAACGGCGGCGAGAACCGCACGATGCGCAGGCCGGACGACTCGGCCACGTACACGCGCCCCTGGTCGTCGACCGCCACGGCCCCCGCCGTGCCCAGGTCGGTGGCGAGCTTGCAGAACGAGGTCGACACCTCGTCGGTGGCCGGGTAGGCGCCCGGAGGGCCGGGGAAGGTGTCGTAGGGCGGGAACCACTGCACGAGCTGGCCGTTGGGGGTGCCGAAGCCCTGCGTGCCCACGTCGGTGGTGAACAGCGTGCCGTCGGGTGCGAAGGCGCAGCCGAACGGCTCGGGGCCCGCCGTCTGGTACGTGGCCGTCAGCTTGCCGACCTGCGTCCCGTCGGCATCGAACACGCCCCACCCGGCGGGCGGTGACGGCTGGCCGGTGTCCTCGCCCGCGACGAAGCCGTCCGCGCCGTCGGGACGGGGACAGATCTCGCCGTTGATGTCGCGGCCGTTCTCGGGGTCCCTCCCGGCCGACTCGACGAGGACGTCCTCGACGAGCGCACCGGTGCCGATCGTGTCGACGTCGAGCCGCCGGAGCCGGTTGCCTTCCGTGACGTACAGCAGCTCGCCGCTGTCGCCGTCCGCCAGCGGCGGCGTCTGTGTGGGCGCGCTGCGCGTGACCGGGGCACCGCCCACGACCAGGCCGGCGGTGATGACGCACGACGCCATCAGCGATCCCCGAGCGCGAGCGTGGACGCGGACCATGGTTCCCCTCCCCGGGCGCCCACGTGTCTAACAGAGCCGTCATGTGTCGTGCGCCGAGGCGGTCACCGGAGGTCGCGCCAGCGCCAGGGAGCCCCCGACCATGAGCTCGACGTAGGAGACCTCGCCGAGGTTGATCCAGCTCATGACCGGCCGCTGCTGCCGAGGCGCGCGGCCACCATCTCGGCCGCGGGCAACCGGTCCTCGAACGGCTGGCGGCCGGTTTAGAAGTCGAGGAGCCAAAACAGCTGACGCCCGAACCCACCCGGGGGTTCGGGCGTTGCCGATGTCTCGCGACATCACAACCGTGGAGCTGGGGGGAATCGAACCCCCGTCCGCCGAGCGGTTGGCGACCGCGCTACGACCATTCCCGAGGTCTACGGCTCTACGGCTGCCGCACCGCCGGGTCGGTGGGCCTCGCGAGGAGGCCGCCGCCAGGTCTGTTCCCTGAGGTCAGCGTTCTTTCTCGCCGTCAGCGGTCTTTCCCGCCGTCAACCACCGCTTCTGTTGCCGGGCTGCGGTGATCTGGCCCCGCGTGCCCTCACGGGTCGCTGTTGCTCTCTGACCACCTGGTTATCAGGCGGCGAAAGCGAACTGCTCGTCGGCAGTTGTGTTGGTGCCCCGTTTAAGGAGTCTGAGCAACTCCGGTCGCACGATTCGACTTCCGGTCCCGACGTCGAAACCGATCAGCCCCTTGTCAAAGAGCCTCTCTACTCTACCGACCTCTTTGATTCGCTCCGCACCCCGCGGCCTGGCACGCTGCGTCCCCATGGTCGACGCCCGGCCCTGGGGGGAGCGCGATGCCGCCGTGGTGTGGCACGGGTTCACGCAGATGGCGTGCTATCTCGACAACGAGCCGATCATCGTGGAGGCCGGCGACGGCCACGACCTGATCGACGTCGAGGGTCGGCGGTACCTCGACGCCATTTCGTCGCTGTGGGTCACGACGCTGGGTCACCGGGTGCCCGAGCTGGACCGCGCGCTGCGGGACCAGGCCGACCGCATCGCCCACTCCACGCTGCTCGGGAACGGCAACCGGATCGTGATCGAGCTGGCCGAGGCGCTGGCCGCCGTCGTCCCCGTCGACCGGCCGCACTTCCTGTTCGCCTCCGACGGTGCCGCGGCGGTCGAGCAGGCGCTCAAGATCGCCTTCCAGTTCTGGGCGAACCAGGGCGTCGAGGGCCGCACCGGCTACGTGGCGCTCGGCCACGCCTACCACGGGGACACCGTCGGCTCCCTGTCGCTGGGCGCGGGCGGGTTCGGGACCGACCTGTTCGACCCGCTGCGCTTCGGCGTCCTGCGGGCCCCCGGCTACGACGACCCCCGGGCGCTGGACGCGGCCGCCGCCCTCGTGGACGCCCACGGCTCGACCCTCGCCGCGGTCGTGGTCGAGCCGCTGGTCCAGGGGGCGGCCGGGATGCTGCTGGCCGACCCGGACGGCTACGGGCCGCTGGTCGAGGCCTGCCGGAGCCACGACGTCCTGCTGATCTGCGACGAGGTGGCCACCGGCTTCGGCCGGACCGGCACGCTGTTCGCCAGCGAGCAGTGCGGCCTGCGGCCCGACCTGCTGGCCATCGGCAAGGGCCTGACGGGCGGCTACCTGCCCCAGTCCGCCACGGTGGCGTCGGACCGGGTCCACGCCGCGTTCCTCGGCCCCGACCTGTCGGCCCGCACGCTCTACCACGGCCACTCCTACAGCGGGAACGCCCTGGCCGCGGCGGTTGCGCTCCGCCACCTTCGGCTGCTCGACGAGCAGGACGTGCTGGCCAACGTCGCGGCGCGGGCCGACACGCTGCGCCGGCTGGCGGCCGAGCGCCTGGCCCCGCTGCCAGCGGTGGCCGACGTGCGGCTGTGCGGGCTCATGGGCGGCGTCGAGCTGGCCCCGCCGGCCGACGGCATGCGCTGGGGCCGCCGGGTGTGCGCGGCCGCGGTCCGCCGGGGGGTCCTGCTGCGCCCGCTGGGCGACGTGGTCGTGCTGATGCCGCACCTCACCGTGGGCGACGCCGAGGTCGAGCGGATCGTGGACACGCTCGCCACCGCCATCGCCGAGGTCACCGGGGATGGGGCGTGACAGGGGGCTGGGACGTGCGGGTCGCCGGCGGCCTCGCCGACGTGCGGGCGGCCGGGCGCTGGCGCCAGCCTCGCGACCTGCACGCCACCGGGGCGGTCACCGGCACGGTGGACGGCCGCCCGGTCGTCACGTTCGCATCGAACGACTACCTCGGCCTGACCCACCACCCGGCGGTCGTGGCCGCCGCCCACGACGCCCTCGACCGCTGGGGCGCCGGCACCGGCGCCTCCCGGCTGGTCGTGGGGTCCCGACCCCTGCACGGCGAGCTGGAGGCCGAGCTCGCCGCCTGGAAGGGGACAGAGGCCGCAGTCCTGTTCCCCACGGGCTTCGCCGCCAACCTCGGGCTGCTGGCGACGTTCGGCGGGCCCGACGTCACGATCCTGTCCGACGAGCTCAACCACGCCTCGATCGTGGACGGCGCGCGCCTGGCGCGGGCGGGGGTCCGGGTCTACCGCCACGCCGACCTCGACCACGTCGCCAAGCTGTTGGCCGACGTCGTCGGGCCCGCGCTGGTGGTGTCCGACAGTGCGTTCTCCATGGACGGGGACGTGGCCGACGTCCGCGGTCTGGCCGAGCTGTGTGCCAGCCACGACGCGCTGCTGGTCCTCGACGAGGCCCATGCCGTGCTGGGCCCGGAGGTCTCGGTCGGCGGCGTGCCCGTGCTGCGGATGGGCACGCTGTCCAAGGCCCTGGGCTCGCTCGGCGGGTTCGTGGCCGGTCCCCGCGCCTACGTCGACCTGCTGGTGAACCGGGCCCGGCCGTTCATCTTCACCACCGCCCCGACGCCTGCCGACGTCGCCGCCGCCCTGGCCGCGCTGGGGGTCGTCCGCTCGGGCGAGGGCACGGAGCTGGTGGCCCGCCTCCGGTCCCACGTCGACCGCCTACGGCCCGGGCACCCGACGCCGATCGTGCCGGTGGTCCTGGGGGAGGAGGCCGCGGCCCTGGCCGCCGCCGACCGGCTGCTCGTTGCGGGCCTGCTCGTCCCGGCCATCCGTCCGCCGACGGTCCCGCCCGGCACGTCGCGCCTGCGGGTCACGCTGTCGGCCGCCCACACCGACGACCAGGTCGACCGGCTGATCGCCGCCCTTGCCGCCATCGCCGCCATCGGCGGGCCCGGTGGACCCCCGCCCTGAGCGCCTGGTCCTCGTGGCCGGCACCGGCACCGAGGTCGGCAAGACCTGGGTCGCCTGCCGGCTGGCCCGGGCTCTGCGGGCCCGCGGGCTCATCGTCGCCGCCCGCAAGCCGGCCCAGTCGTTCGACGCCGGGGACGACGCGGCCGACACCGACGCCGGCCTGCTGGCCCACGCCACCGGCGACCACCCGGTCGTCGTGTGCCCCAAGCACCGCTGGTACCCGGTGGCGATGGCCCCGCCCATGGCCGCGGAGGCCCTCGGCCGCCCCGCGTTCACCATCGCCGACCTGGCGGGCGAGCTGGCCTGGGCCCCCGGCGTGGGGGTCGGGCTGGTGGAGACCGCCGGCGGCGTCCGCTCCCCGCTGGCCGACGACGGCGACACGGTCGACCTGGCCGCGGCCCTCCGCCCCGAGCGGATCGTGCTGGTGGCCCACGCCGGCCTCGGCACGATCAGCGGCGTCCGGCTGGCCGCCGACGCGCTGGCCCGGTGGCCGCTGACCGTGGTGCTGAACCGCTTCGACCCCGACGACGACCTCCACGGCCGCAACGCCGACTGGCTGGCGGGTCGGGACGGCCTCGACGTGGTCGTCGACGTCGCCGACCTCGTGGCCCCGATCGTCGGCTGGCCGGAGTAGCTACGGGGCGGCTCAGGTCCGGGTGGCGGTCACCAGCCAGGCCATCGCCGGCAGCGTGAGGCCGTCGCCCCGGTCGAGGTCCTGGCACAGGTCCCACAGCGCCCGCAGGGCAGCGTCGACCGCCGCCGGATCCTTGCCGTCGAGGAGAGCCCGGGTCATGCCGCTGCTGCCGACGTGAGCGAACGCCTCGCCGGCGTCCGCGCCGAGGTACATCGGGTTGGCCGCCTTCGTGATGCCGACCCGGGCGAAACCCGCGCCGGTCAGGACCTCCCGGACCCGGGCCGGCTCGGCCAGCGAGTAGGGGCCCGGGGCGCCGGGGGCGGCGTTCGGCGGGCCCACGTGGGCGGCCATGGTGGCGGCCGGGAGCCGAGACCAGTCGTTCTCCTCGACGGGGGCCCAGCACGTGAAGGCCAGGCGCCCGCCCGGTGCCAACGCCTGCGCCACGTTGGCGAACGCGGCCACCGGGTCGTCGAAGAACATGACGCCGAACCGGCTCAGCGCCACGTCGAGCGACGCCGGCGCGAACGGGTGGACCTGGGCGTCGGCCACGGTGAACGTGACGTTGTCGACGCCCTCGGCCGCCGCCTTGGCCCGGGCCCGGGCGAGGATCGGCGCGCTGATGTCGACGCCCAGCGCCGTGCCGCCCGCGACCCGGCGAGCCGCCTCCCGGGTCATCGCCCCGGTGCCGCAGCCCACGTCGAGGACCCGGTCGCCCGGCCCGGGTGCCGCCGCGCCGAGCACGGCCTCGCCCCAGGCGGCCAGCGCCCGGTCGTGCAGCTCGTCGTGGATCAGCCAGTTCTCGCCGGAGATGCCGTTCCACAGCTCCGCCATGGTGGCGTTCGGCTCGGGGCCCGCGGTCGACACCACTACCGCCGATCCGCCCGGGCGACGGCCCGGGCCGCCTCCCGCGCCGCGTCCCGCTCGGCCAGCGCCTGGCGCTTGTCGTAGGTCTTGCGGCCCCGGGCCAGGGCCAGCTCGACCTTGGCCCTGCCGTCCTTCCAGTACAGCGACAGGGGGATGAGCGACAGGTGCTGCTCGTCGACGATGGCCCGCAGCCGGTCGAGCTCGCCCCGGTGCAGCAGCAGCTTTCGCCGGCGGTCGGGCTCGTGGCCGCTGTGGCTCTGGGCGTGGTCGTAGGGGGCGATGTGCATCGACACCAGCCACGCCTCGCCGCCGTCGATGCGGGCGTAGGCGTCGCCCAGCTGCGCGTGGGCGGCTCGCAGCGACTTCACCTCGCTGCCCCGCAGCACCAGCCCGGCCTCGACGGTCTCGAGCACCTCGTAGTTCCGCCGGGCGCGCCGGTTGGCGGCGATGAGCTTGGTTCCGGAGCGGGTGTCGCGAGCCATAGGGGGACTGAGCAGGGTACCGCTAGTGTCCCCGCCCGTGCTCCGGCTCACCGAGGACGCGTGGCGCCAGATGGTGGCGCACGCCTACGACGGCCTGCCCGACGAGGCGTGCGGGCTGCTGGCCGCCGCCCCCGGCTCGGACCTCGCCGACCGGTTCTACCCGTGCCGCAACGCCGCCGAGTCCAGCCGGGTGTACACGGTCGACCCCGGGGACCACCTGCGGGCCGACCGGGATGCCGAGGGCAGCGGGCGGGAGATCGTCGGCGTCATGCACAGCCACACCCACACCGAGGCCTACCCGTCGCCCACCGACGTGGCCCAGGCCCCGGACCCGGCGTGGCACTACGTGATCGTGTCGCTCAAGCGCGAGTCGGCGGTCCTGCGGTCGTACCGGATCGCGGCGGGCGAGGTGGCGGAAGAGGCGGTCGGGCTGGACGGTCGGTAGCATTGTCGACCTGACCGCTCGGATTTCAAGGATCGACGAGGACCTTCCCCCATGACCGTCCACGCCTCCGTCCTCGACCTCATCGGCGACACGCCGATCGTCGACGTCAGCCGGCTGAGCCCCAACCCCGACGTCCGCATCCTCGCCAAGCTGGAGGGCCAGAACCCGGCCGGGTCGGTCAAGGACCGCATCGCCTGGTCGATGGTCCAGGAGGCCGAGGCCGACGGCACGCTGGCCCCCGGCCGCACGATCATCGAGCCGTCGTCCGGCAACACCGGCATCGCCCTGGCCATGATCGCCCGGACCCGCGGCTACGCGATCAAGATCGTCATGCCGGAGAACGTATCGGTCGAGCGCCGCCAGGCCCTCGAGGTGTGGGGCGCCGAGATCATCCTCAGCCCGGGCGAGGAGGGGTCGAACGGGGCCGTGCGCCGGGCCCAGAGGCTGGCCGACGAGCACCCGGAGTGGGTGTTCCTGTACCAGTACGCCAACGAGGCCAACCCCCGCGCCCACTACGAGGGCACGGGCCCCGAGATCTGGCGGGACTGCCCCGAGATCACCCACTTCGTGGCCGGCCTCGGCACCACCGGGACGCTCATGGGGGTGGGCCGCTTCCTCAAGGAGCAGAACCCCGAGGTCAAGGTCGTTGCCATCGAGCCCCCGCTGGGCGAGCGGGTCGAGGGACTACGCAATCTGGACGAGGGCTACATCCCCCCGGTGTACGAGAAGTGGGGTGGGCCGGACCTGCTCGACCGCAAGCGCATCGTCCGGCCCCGCGAGTCGATCGTGTGGACCCGGCGCCTGGTCGAAGTGGGAATCTTCTCCGGCATCTCCGGTGGTGCGGCCCTGGCCGGGGCGGCCAAGGTGGCCTCCGAGATCGAGTCCGGGACAATTGTCGTGATTCTCGCCGACGGTGGGTGGAAGTACCTCTCCACCGGCGCATGGACGGGAGACCTCGACGAGGTCGCCGCCCTCGCCGAGCGGCTCATCGTCTTCTAGGAGGAGAGGTTCCCCATGGGCAAGATCACCGCCAAGGCCAAGCAGGCCGTCAGCAGGACCAAGGGCACTGCGAAGGGCACCGCCCGCAAGACCGAGGCCAAGGCCAAGCGGGGGACGCGCAAGACGGCCCGCAAAGCCGACCGGGCCGTCTGAGGCCGCGGGCGGGCCATGAAGATCCGGATCGGGTTCGGGCTGGGCACCCAGACGCTCGCCGGCGACGCCGAGCGCTTTCCTGCCTTCGTCGACGCGCTCGAGGCCCGGGGGTTCGACTCCCTGTGGCTCAGCGAGCGGCTGACCGGCCCGGCCCCCGATCCGCTCGTCGCCCTGGCCGTCGCCGCCGGCCGCACCCGCACGCTCAAGCTGGGCACCAGCGTCCTGGTGGTGCCGGGCCGCAACCCGGTGGTCCTGGCCAAGGGCCTGGCCACCCTCGACCGGCTGTCCGGCGGCCGCCTGCTCCCCGCGTTGGGGCTGGGGGCGCCGGTGCCGGCCGAGCACCGGGCTTTCGGGGTCGAGCCCGGCGCCCGGGCCGGCCTGTTCGACGAGGCCCTCGCGCTCATGCGCCGGCTGTGGACCGAGGACGACGTCCACCACGACGGCGAACACTTCCACGTCGACGGTGTGACGATCCGGCCCCGACCCCTGCAGGACCCGATCGACGTGTGGTTGGGCGGCACCGCGCCGTCCGAGCTGCGCCGGACCGGGCGGCTGGGGGACGGCTGGCTGCCGTCGTTCACCGTGCCCGCGGAGGTCGAGGAGGGCTGGGCGACGATCACGAAGGTGGCCGGCGACCACGGCCGGGCCATCGACACCGAGCACCTGGGCGTGCTGGTGCTCTACACACGCGGCGAGCTCCCCGACGCGATCGCCGGGGTGGTGGCGTCCCGGCGACCCGGCCTCGACCCCCGCGAGGTGGTCCCGTCCGGGATCGACGGCCTGCGCCGCCAGGTCGAGCGGTTCGTCGGCGTGGGCGCCTCCAAGTTCGTGGTCGTCCCGTTGGCCGACGCCGAGGACTGGGACGCCGAGCTGGCCGAGCTGGCCGGCGCCCTCAAACCACTCGAGACCTGAGCCGACCGAGATCGTTCGTCACACCAGGTTGGTGACCAGCAGCACCAGCCCGAACACGGCGAACAACACGGCCGACCCGATGCGCGTGACCCGCTCGGGCAGGCGGGCGCCGAACCACCGCCCCAGCAGCACGCCGAGCCCGCCCGCCAGGATGATCCCGATCGTGGCGCCCACCCACACCAGCACCGGGTTGCCCTGGGCGGCCAGCGTGGCCGTGGCCAGCATGGTCTTGTCGCCCAGCTCGGCCACGAACATGGCGGTGGCGACCGTCAGGACGACGTTCCGGTCGCCCGTGCCGTCCGCCGCCTCGTCCACGTCATCTTCGTCCCCCTTGAGCAGGGTCCAGGCCGCGAACCCGAGGAACAGAACGCCGCCGGCGATGCCGATGGCCCGGGTCGGCAGCGTGGCGCCGAGCAGGCCGCCCACCACCACCGACAGCAGGTTGGTGGCCATGTAGGCGGCCACCATTCCGGCCAGCACCGGGGCGATGCGGTGGCGGGCGCCGAATCCCAGCGCCACGAGCTGGGTCTTGTCGCCGAGCTCCGCCACGAATACCAGCCCGAGGGCCGCCAGCAGAGACTCCATCCGGACGGGTCTACCGGATGCGGATGACCGGCCCCACATCGGCCCGCGCGCTGCCTACGCTGCGTGCGATGGACGACCTGCTCACCCTGACCGTCCTCGGCTGTTCAGGCACGTATCCCGGGCCGGGCGACGCGTGCAGCGGGTACCTGCTGCGGGCCGGCGCCACGGCGGTGGTGGTGGACCTGGGGGCGGGGACGCTGGCGAACCTGCAGGCCCACATCGATCCCCGGCAGGTCGACGCCGTGGTCCTCAGCCACGAGCACCCGGACCACTGGCTCGACCTGACCCTGCTGCGCAACGCGCTCCGCTACGTCTTCGGCGTCGGCGACCTGCCGGTCTACGGCACGGCGGGGACGGAGCGGCTGGCGGCCACGCTCCTCGAGGAGCTGGCGCCCACGCTGGCGTGGCACACGATCGGGCCGGGCGACGCGGTGGACGTGGGCCCGGTGGCGCTGCGCTTCGGCCTCACCGACCACCCGGTGGAGACGCTCGCGGTGCGGGCCGAGGCCGGGGGGCGGGCGGTGCTGTACAGCGCCGACACCGGCCCCGCGTGGCAGGTCGGCGACCTGGGCGACCGCGTCGACCTGCTGCTGTGCGAAGCGTCGCTGCGGCCCGGCGACGAGGGCGAGGTCCAGCACCTGTCGGCCCGCCAGGCGGGCGCGCTGGCACGGGGCATGGGCGCCGGCCGGCTGCTGCTGACCCACGTGGTTCCGGGCGTCGACCCGGAGGCGCAGCGGCGGGACGCCGCGGCGGCGTTCGGCGGCCCGGTCGAGGTCGCGACCACCGGCGCCACGGTCACCGTGTAGAGGCTGCGCCGACAGGCGCGGCCGTGGACCAGCGGCCCGGCGCCGAAGGCGCCAAGAGCGGAAGCACAGCGTCGTTCGACCTTCGGCGGCAGAGCCGTCGAATACCAGCGGTGCACCCATCCGCCGACTCTCGTAGCGGGGGAGCGGCCGCCGGCGGCGGTTAGCGTGCGGTCGATGAGACCCGATGGCCGTGCGTCCGACGAGCTGCGCCCCGTGACCTTCGAGCGGGACTTCACCGAGATGGCCGCCGGGGCGTGCCTCGTGAGCTTCGGCCAGACCCGTGTGCTGTGCACCGCCTCGATCGACGAGGACGTGCCCCGGTGGATGCGGGGCCGGGGGAGCGGCTGGGTCACCGCCGAGTACTCGATGCTGCCGGGTTCGTCGGCCGAGCGGATCCGCCGCGAGGTCAAGGACGGCCGTCCCTCCGGCCGCAGCCAGGAGATCCAGCGCCTGATCGGCCGGGCCCTGAGGTCGGCGTGCGACATGACGCTGCTGGGGGAGCGCCAGGTCATCGTGGACTGCGACGTGCTCCAGGCCGACGGCGGCACCCGCACGGCGTCCATCTGCGGCGGCTACCTGGCGCTGCACGACGCCCTGGCCCGGCTGGTCGGGCAGGGGGCGATCGGCGCCCACCCCTTGACGGCCTTCTGCGCCGCGGTGTCTGTGGGGGTCGTCGACGGCGTGCCGGTGCTCGACCTGCCCTACGTCGAGGACAGCCGGGCCGAGGTCGACATGAACGTGGTCATGACGTCGGAGGGCCGGTTCGTGGAGGTGCAGGGCACGGCCGAGGGCCAACCCTTCACCCGAGGCGAGCTCGACAGCATGCTCGGCCTGGCCGAGAAGGGCATCCGAGAGATCATCGACCTCCAGCGCGAGATGGTGGCGGAGCCGCCGCCGTTCCGCCCGGTGTCACAGAAAGCGTGACCCGGCTCCTGCTGGCCACCGGCAACGCCCACAAGGTGGCCGAGATCCAGGCGATCCTCGGGCCGGCCTGGGAGGTCGAGGCCGAGGACCCCGGGGTCGAGGAGACCGGCGAGACGTTCGAGGAGAACGCGCTGATCAAGGCCCGGGCCCTGGCGGCGGCCACGGGGTCGCTGGCGGTGGCCGACGACTCCGGCATCGAGATCGACGCGCTGGGGGGCGCCCCCGGCGTGCGGTCGGCCCGCTGGGCGACCGAGGGCGACTGGATCCCCCGGGTCCTGCGGGAGCTGGAGGGCGTCCCCGAGAGTGACCGGGGCTGCCGCTACGTGTGCGCGGCGGCGGCCGTGTGGCCCGGCGGCCGCGAGGAGGTCGTGCGGGGGACGGTCGCCGGCGTGGTGCCGTCGGCGCCGCGGGGCACCGGCGGGTTCGGCTACGACCCGGTCATGGTCCCGGTCGAGGGGGACGGCCGCACGTTCGCCGAGATGAGCGACGACGAGAAGCACGCCCTCAGCCACCGGGGCCGGGCGTTCCGGGCGCTGGCCGAGGTTCTACCCTTCTGGCGTCCCTGAGCCCTCTCGTTCCGGCTGAGGGACGCCGGAAGATCAGCCGGCGAGGTGCTGGCGCAGCACGTAGGGGAGGATGCCGCCGTGGTGGTAGTAGGCCGCCTCCATCGGGGTGTCGAGCCGGGCCGCCACCGGGACCTCCACCCCGCCGGCGTCGACCGACAGGCGGGCGCCCAGCAGCGACGCCGGATCGGCACCGGCCAGGCCCTCGATCGTGAACGTGGCCGCCGCCACCGCGTCGGGGCCGAGCCCGAGGCTCTCGAACGTGGCGCCCTGCACCAGCTGCAGCGGCAGCACGCCCATGCCGATCAGGTTGGACCGGTGGATCCTCTCGAAGCTCTCGGCGATGACCGCCCTCACCCCGAGCAGCGCGGTGCCCTTGGCCGCCCAGTCCCGCGACGAGCCGGAGCCGTACTCCTTGCCGGCCAGCACGACCAGCGGCACGCCGTCCGCCCGGTAGCGCTCGGCCGCCTCGTAGATCGACATCTCCTCGCCCGACGGCTGGTGGACCGTGATCCCACCCTCCGTGCCGGGCGCCAGCCGGTTGCGGATGCGGCGGTTGGCGAACGTGCCCCGGATCATCACCTCGTGGTTGCCGCGGCGGGACCCGTAGGAGTTGAAGTCCCGCGGCTCGACCCCGTGCTCGATCAGCCACCGGCCCGCCGGGCTGTCGGGATGGATGGCGCCGGCGGGGGAGATGTGGTCGGTCGTCACGCTGTCGCCCAGCATTGCCAGCGCCCGGGCGCCGACCACGTCGGCCAGCGGCGGCGGGTCGTCCGGCATCCCGTCGAAGTACGGCGGCCGCCGCACGTAGGTCGACGTCTCCGACCACTCGTAGGCTCCGCTGGCCGGCACCGGCAGCGCGGCCCACCGCTCGTCGCCCTCGAACACATCGCCGTACGCGGCCCGGAACATGTCCGACGCCAGCGCGCCCTCGACCACGTCGTTGACCTCGGCGGCCGACGGCCACAGGTCCCGCAGGTACACGGGCTCGCCATCGGCGCTCGTGCCGAGCGGCTCGGTGGTCAGGTCGATCTCCATCGTCCCGGCCAGCGCGTAGGCCACGACCAGCGGCGGCGAGGCCAGGTAGTTCATCCGCACGTCGGGGTTGATGCGGCCCTCGAAGTTGCGGTTGCCGGACAGCACCGACACGAGCGCCAGGCCGTGCGCCTCGGCCGCCGCTGCGATGGGCGGAGGCAGCGGCCCCGAGTTGCCGATGCAGGTCGTGCAGCCGAAGCCGACGACGTCGAAGCCGAGCTTGGCCAGGTCCGTCAGCAGCCCCGCCCGGTCGAGGTAGTCCACGACGACCTTCGACCCCGGCGCCAGCGACGTCTTGACCCAGGGCTTGCGCTCCAGGCCGCGCTCCACCGCCTTGCGGGCCACGAGGCCCGCGCCGACCATCACCTGGGGGTTGGACGTGTTGGTGCAGCTGGTGATGGCGGCGATCGCCACGTGGCCGTGGTCGAGCTCGACCGTCGTCGCCTCGTCGACCCCGGAGGTGGCGTCGAGCTCGACCGCCACCCGCTGGTGCGGCCGGTCGGTCGTGCTGTCGCCGGCGCCGGCGGGCTCGGGACGGGGGTCCGGTGCGTGGGCGCGGAGCGGCCCGTCCAGCGTCGCGGAGGGCGGATCGCTGGCCGGGAACGACAGCGCGTCCGCGTCGTCGTACGTGTCCTTGATCGACACCGCCGTGGTCGTCCCCGGTGCCGACCCGCCCGGCGGCGGGTCGGGCAGCGAGTCCAGCAGCGAGACGGCGAAGCGGACCTTCGCCTCCCGCAGGGGGACCCGGTCCTGGGGCCGGGCGGGACCGGCGATCGACGGCTCGACCGTCGACAGATCCAGCTCCAGCGTCTCGGTGAAGGTGGGCTCGGCGCCGGGGTCGTACCACATGCCCTGCTCCTTGGCGTACGCCTCGACCAGTGCCACCAGGCCGTCGGGCCGGCCGGTGAAGCGCAGGTAGCGCAGCGTCTCGTCGTCGACCGGGAAGATCGTGATCGTCGACCCGTACTCGGGCGACATGTTGCCGATCGTGGCCCGGTTCTCCAGCGGGACGTTGGCGACGCCCGGCCCGTAGAACTCGACGAACCGGCCCACGACCCCGTGGGCCCGCAGCCGGTTCGTGACGGTGAGGACCAGGTCGGTGGCGGTCGTGCCCTCGGGCAGCTCGCCGGACAGCTTGAACCCGACGACCTCGGGGATGAGCATCGAGATCGGCTGGCCCAGCAGGGCGGCCTCGGCCTCGATGCCGCCCACGCCCCAGCCCACCACGCCGAGGCCGTTGACCATCGGCGTGTGGGAGTCGGTGCCGACCAGCGTGTCGGGGAAGGCCACGCCGTCGCGGGTCGCGACCACGGTCGCCAGGTACTCCAGGTTGACCTGGTGGCAGATGCCGGTGGCCGGCGGGACTACGCGGAACTGCCCGAAGGCATGCTGACCCCAGCGGAGGAACTGGTAGCGCTCCAGGTTGCGCTCGTACTCCAGCTCGGCGTTGCGGGACAGCGCGTCCGGCCGGCCGAACACGTCCACCTGCACCGAGTGGTCGATCACCAGGTCGGCCGGGATCAGCGGGTCCAGCTCCTGCGGGTCCCGGCCCCGCTCGGCCACCGCGTGGCGCAGCGCGGCCAGGTCGACGACCGCGGGCACGCCGGTGAAGTCCTGCATCAGCACCCGGGCGGGGGAGAACGACATCTCCCGCTCGTCCCCGTCCCGCCCGCCGGTCCAGCCGGCCAGCGCGGCGACGTCCTCGTCGGTGACGTTGACCCCGTCGTGGTGGCGCAGCAGGTTCTCCAGCAGCACCTTCATCGAGTAGGGCAGCCGGGACACGCCGAAGTCGCCCTCGAGCGACGTCAGCGGGTGGAAGTCGTAGCTGTCACCCGCCGCGGTGAGCGTGCCCCGGGCGTCGTACGTCGCCATGTCGTGACCTCCGCAGTGTCGGCCCCTCGCACCGTACCCAGGTGCCCGCGGATCCGGCGGTGCAGCCGCGGCCACAGCACCCCGGCCAGCACGCCGCCGGCCACCGCCTCGACGACCCAGCCGATCGGGCGCTCGGTCTGGATGCGGCCGTGGAACCGGTCGAACGCCGGCGGGAACGGCGACCGGCCGAAGAAGTGGCGGCACGGCTTCTCCATGTCGATGACGCACGCCCCGAAGATGGCGGCCGCCATCGGGACCCGGGTAATGCGGGGTGCGCTGGCCATTCCCGCCGCGCAGGCGGCCAGGCCGGCGACCCCGTCGACTTTGCCCACCTGCACGAACTCGTCCCAGTCCAGCCGGTCGTCGCCCCAGTGGGGGATGGTGTCCATCACGAGGTGCGAGGCCACGCCCGCGACGAAGGCCGGCAGTGGTCGGCGCACGACCAGGCCGATCGCGACGCCGGCCAGCGCGTGGTTCGTGATGAACATCGGCCCTAGGGGTCGGATCTCGCTCGGCTGGGCGCGACCCGGGGCGGCTCGTTGGGCATCTTCGGGTAGACGGGCGGCCAGGGCGCGTCCATGAGCCCCGCCGCCATGTCCCGCTCGGACATCGCCAGCAACGGCTCGATCGACTGGGGCGCGTCGGCGATGGCGCCCCACGGGTCGCCGTCGCGGGCCACCCGCCCGGGCACGGTGGCGATGGTCAGCTCGTCGGGACGGACCTCCCCCAGCTCGTCCCAGCTCACCGGCGTGGACACCGGGGCGCCGACCCGGGCCCGCACCGACCAGGCCCCGAAAACGGTCTTGTGCGGGGCGTTCTGGTTGTAGTCCACGAAGATGCGGGCGCCCCGCTCCTCCTTCCACCACGCGGCCGTCAGTAGGTCGGGCCGGCGACGCTCCAGCTCCCGGGCCGCGGCCACCGCGGCTGCCCGCACCTGGTACGAGTCCCAGCGCGGCTCGAGCCGCGAGTACACGTGCACACCGCGGCTGGCGGTGGTCTTGGCGTAGGCGGCGATGCCGAGCTCGGCCAGGAACTCGCGCAGCACGAACGCGGCCTGCACCGCCTCGGCGAACCCGACGCCGGGCTGGGGATCGAGGTCGAGGCGCAGCTCGTCCACGTGGTCCTCGTCGGCCACGTCGGCCCGGAACGGCCACACGTGGAAGCCCAGGCAGCCGAGGTTCACCGCCCACAGCACGTGGGCGATGTCGGCCGCCACCAGCGCCGTCGACGGGGTGCCGTTCACCGTCTGGACCTCGGTCGTCTCCAGCCAGCCGGGGCGGCTCTCGGGCACCCGCTTCTGGAAGAAGTTCGTGCCCTTGACGCCGGACGGGAACCGCTGCATCAGCACCGGCCGGCCTCCCATCGCCGCCATGGCCGGGCCCTCCACGGCCAGGTAGTAGTCGACGAGGTCGAGCTTGGTTTCACCCCGCTGGGGGAAGAACACCTTGTGAGGGCTGCTGATCTCGACCTCGCGGCCTGCGGCCTCGACGGTGGCGACCTCGCGCGCGGCCATGCCGCGCACGGTAGCTCACCACCCCCTCAGATCGACCTCCCAGACATCCACCACCTCGTCTCCGTCGACGACCACCATCCGCTCGTGCATCGCCACGGTCGGGTCGACGTGGGCGGGTAGCACCCGGACCTTGTCGCCCACCGCCACCGGGTGCTCGGGTCGGGTCCCGAAGGTGATGTGCTCGTCCGACACGAACCAGCAGGTGCCGGCGTCGACGACCGTCGGGTCGCCGTGGTCCATCGCCAGCGCCTTCAGCCCCGCGTCGACCACGGCCCAGCCGGCCGGGTTGACGGAGATGGCGGTCGTCCACAGGAACAGCGCGTGCCGGAAGGCGGGGGCGTGGGGCACGTACTCGGTGTCCATCAGGCAGTACGAGCCGGCCTGGATCTCGGTCGCCCACGTGTTCACGTCGTAGGTGCCCGTGCCGCCGGCCGACACCACCTCGCCGCCGGTCGCCTCCCGGGCGGCCAGGAGCGTCGCCATCGACTCCTCGACCTTGGTCGCCTTGACCTCGGCGGGCTCCCGCATGAGGTGGCCCTCGTAGCCCATGACCCCCCGCACCTCCAGGCCGAGGGCCCGGGCCCGGTCGGCCAACCGGCGGGCGTCGGCGGGGTCGCAGCCGCAGCGGGGGAGGCCGACGTTCACGTCGATCAGGACCTCCCGCACGCCTCCCGCCGCCGCGGCCTCCGCCGTCGGGTCCGAGTCGACGGCCACCGTGACCCGGGCGGTGCCGGCCTGCGCGAGCGCACCGAGGCGGGTGCAGTCGAGCACCTCGTTGGCCAGCAGCAGGTCCTCGCCGAGGCCCGCGGCGGCCATCCCCTCGACCTCGCGGACGGTGGCGCAGCAGAACGTCCGGTGCCCGGCGTCGGCCAGCCGCCGGGCCAGCGCCGTCGACTTGAACGCCTTGACGTGGGGCCGCAGGCGGGCTCCCGGGTGGGCGGCGGCCATCGTGGCGACGTTGTGGTCGAACGCGGCGGCGTCGACCGCCAGCGCCGGGGTGGGGACGTCCGCGAGCTTCACGGGCGGCGACCTTACGTGACCCCTTCCGCCGTGACCGGCTCGTCACCTAGAGTGCGCCCGGAGCGCCCTGTGTGTTCATCCGGTAGGGCGGGCGGCACCGAAGAACCTCACGACATCTGCGCGCCGGCGCAGCACGAACAAGCAGTGAGCCCAGACACCAACCCGGAGATGCCTTGCATCTCGTGAAAACCTGGGCTGTTCTGTTTCGATCGGGAGAGGGACGGCAGTGCGATCAGGAGACGAGCACAGGGCAAGGCGCAGGCCGGCGCCGCGCGCGGTGGCCGCGCTGGTCACAGCTGCGCTCGTGCTCGGGGGCGTGTCGGTCGGCGGTGCCGCCGCCCAGGCGCCCGACCAGCCGTCGGGCCAGCAGGCACCGGCCCAGCCGCCCGACACCAACGTGTTCCCGATCGCGGCACCGGCCGAGATCTCCTTCTCCGACGACTGGCTCGCCTGCCGGGGCAGCGGCTGCTCCCGCCGGCACATGGGCAACGACCTGTTCGCCGACGAGGGGTCGCCCGCCGTGGCGGTCGAGTCGGGCGTCATCGCCAAGGTCGACAACACCGACGACGGCCTCGGCGGCCTGACCGTCTGGCTGCGGGGCCAGTCCGGCGTCACCTACTACTACGCCCACAATCAGGAGAACCTGGTGGCCGAGGGCCAGGAGGTCGCCCAGGGCCAGATGATCGCCCGCGTCGGCCGGACGGGCAACGCCGCCACCACGCCGGCGCACGTCCACTTCCAGATCAACGTGTGCGGCACGTTCTCCAGCGCCGAGCCCTGCACGGTCAACCCCTTTCCCCACGTGTCCCGCTGGGCGCAGCGCCTCGTCGACGGCGGGGCCGACGGCGTGGCCTGGTACGAGCCCGGCACCGCCGGCTGGGGCCTCCGCAGCGACACCGGCTCGGACCTGACCCCCGTCACGTTCGGGCCGGCCGGCGTCCCCGACGTGCTGCCGCTGGCCGGCGACTGGGACGGCGACGGCCGCGACTCGGTCGGCCTCTACCAGCGGGCCGACGCCACGTTCCGGCTCCGCGACGACGAGGGCGTCGACATGGAGCCGGTGGCGTTCGGAACCCCGGGGCGGCTCGACGTGTGGCCGGTCGCCGGCGACTTCGACGGCGATGGCCGCGACACGGTGGGCTTCTACCAGCAGTCCGACGCCACCTTCGTGATCATGGTCGACGGCGGTGTGCGGTCCGCCCCGCTGTCGCTCGGCACCCCGTGGCGCAACGACACGCTGCCCGTCGTGGGCGACTGGGACGGCGACGGGCGCGACTCCGTCGGCGTCTACCAGCAGGCCGACACCACGCTGGCGCTGCTGGACGACGAGGGACAGGTGCTCGATCCGGACACGGTGGCCGCGCCGACGGAGCGGCCGGAGGGCACGACCCCGTTCGACGCCTTCCCCGCAGCCGGCGACTGGGACGGCGACGGGCGCGACGCCGTCGGCATCCTGTGGCGCACCGCCGGCACGATGGAGCTGCCCGTCCCGGACCTGGACGATCCCGGCGCCATCAAGGCCGTCCCGACCGACGTGTCGGCCTCGTCGCTGCCGGTCGCCGGCGACTGGAACGGCACCGACCTGATCACGCTGGACGAGCTGCGCCAGATCTACGGCCCGCTGCCCGACGAGGCCAAGGTGGCCGAGGGCCTTCCGGCGCTGAATGCGGCGATGGCCAAGGCCGGGATCTACACACCGGCCCGCAAGGCGGCCTTCCTCGCCACGATCCGCAACGAGAGCGGGTTCCGCTACGACGCCGTCGAGATGGGCAGCGACCGGCGCTACCGGGGCCGGGGCTTCATCCAGCTGACCGGCGACTTCAACTACCGGGCGGCCGGCGAGTTCGTCGGCGTCGACCTGCTGAACAACCCCGACCTGGCGCTGAACGGCCTGGTCAGCCCCGCCGTCGCGGCCTGGTACTGGACGGTGGCCCGCAACATCAACATGGCCGCCGACCAGCTCGACATGGCCGCCGTGAACATCGCCATCGGCTTCGCGCCCAGCATCCGGCGGGACATGGTCCGATGCGCCGACTTCATCGCCGCCCTGCGCTACTACAGCGGTGGCACGATCCCCGAGGGCGTCAACTGCGCCCGCAGCGAGGGCTCGCGCCGGCTGGCCTTCGCCGCGGTTGTCGCGCCCACCGCCCGCCCCGCCCTGCCGGGTGCGCCGTCCCCGGCCCCGTCGGCCCCGTCCGCCACGCAGCCCCCGGACCTGACGGCGGTGCCCCCGACCTGGGCCCCTGCCAGCGGCGGCTCGCCGGCCCCCGCGGTCCCCACGCTGCCGCCGGCGCCCCGGCCGGGCGGCACGCCCACGACCCCGCCGCCGACCGACCCGCCGGCCACGGAACCCCCGGCCACGGAGCCGACCACGCCGCCGGACGACACGACGACCTCCACCGAGCCGAGCACCACCACGTCGTCCGGCACCACGGTGGAGCCGTCGACGACCTCGTCGTCCGACACCTCGTCCACCGAGTCGACGGTGGTCCCCGACTCGACCTCGTCCACGACGCTGATCGACAGCCAGTACGCCCCCTGAACGCCAGAGTGCCGGCGGTGGGAGTCGAACCCACACTGGACAGGACCTAAACCTGTTCTCTCTGCCAGTTGGAGTACGCCGGCGGGCCGGCTGAGTTTAGGGCCGGACGGTGTGCGGCACCTCGGCTTCCCGCCGCTACCCTCAGCGGCCGTGAGCTTGATCCTTCCGACCGCCCAGACCACCTCGATGGTCAGCCCCACCCACGAGATCTTCAACCGCCTCCTGCGCGAGCGGATCATCTTCCTGGGCACCGAGGTCGACGACGACGTCGCCAACGTCACCTGCGCCCAGTTGCTGCACCTCGCCGGCGACGAGTCCGACCAGGACGTCTGGCTCTACATCAACAGCCCCGGCGGCAGCGTCACGGCCGGCATGGCCATCTACGACACCATGCAGTTCATCGAGCCCGACGTCGCCACCGTGTGCATGGGGCTCGGCGCCTCCATGGGCCAGTTCCTGCTCTGCGCCGGCGCCAAGGGCAAGCGTTACGCCCTGCCCCACGCCCGCATCATGATGCACCAGCCGTCGGGCGGCATCCGGGGCCAGGCGGCCGACATCGCCATCCAGGCCGAGCAGCTCCTCTACGTGAAGGAGCTCATGGCGGAGCGCATCGCGTACCACACGGGCCAGGACGTCGAGCAGATCCGGGCCGACTCCGAGCGCGACCGCTGGTTCACGGCCGAGCAGGCCAAGGACTACGGGATCATCGACAACGTGATCGTCAAGCGGGGCGAGATGCTCTAGGAGGTCAGCGGCGCAGCCGCTTGGCCGCGGTCGCCAGCGAGCGCAGCTCGCTCACCGCGTGCTCGAGGCCCTCGGGGTCCCGGTACAGGGCGGACCCGGCCACCAGGACGTTCGCCCCGGCCGCGGCGGCGCCGGCCGCGGTGTCCGGCCCGATGCCGCCGTCGACCTCGACGTCGCAGTCGTGGCCGCCGGCCTCGACCATGGCCCGCACCCGGGCGATCTTCGGCTCCATGGTGCGGATGTAGGCCTGGCCGCCGAAGCCCGGATTGACGGTCATGACCAGGACCATGTCGCACAGGTCCAGCACGTCCTCGACCGCCACGGCGGGGGTCGCCGGATTGAGGGCCACGGCCGCGTCGGCGCCGAGGTCGTGGATGCGGGCGAGGGTGCGGTGCAGGTGCCGGGTCGCCTCGGCGTGGACGATGACCAGCTGGCAGCCGGCCTCGACGTAGCGGGCCATCGACGCGTCGGGGTCCTCGATCATGAGGTGGGCCTCGAACGGCACGGTCACGTGCGCCCGGCAGGCCGCGATCACGTCCGGACCGAACGTGAGGTTGGGCACGAACCGGCCGTCCATCACGTCCCACTGGATCCGGTCGACGCCTGCCTTCTCGAGGGCCACGACCTCGTCGCCGAGCCGGCTGAAGTCGGCGGGCAGGACACTCGGGGCGATCTCGACAGCGGGGGCGTCCACGTGGTCATCCTAGGGTGACCGGGTGCCCGAGCTACTGCGCATCGACGGGGTCGCCGTGGGCGGCGACGGCGTGGCGCGGGAGGCCTCGGGGCGGGTCGTGTTCGTCGAGGGCGCGCTGCCAGGCGAGGTGGTGACGGCCGAGGTCACGGCCGAGCGCCGGGACTACGCTCGGGCGGTGGCGACGGGCGTCGTGGAGCCGGCGCCGGGACGGGTCTCGCCGCCGTGCCCGTTCGTGGCGGAGGGCTGCGGGGGATGCGGCTGGCAGCACGCCTCGGTCGCCACCCAGCGAGAGCTCGCGGTTGCGATGGTGACCGACGCGCTGGTCCGCTTCGGCGGCGTCGAGGATCCCGCGGTGGGGCCCGGGCCCGACCTGGCAGCCATCGGCTACCGGACCACGCTGCGTGGCGTCGCCGACTCCGGCGGCCGGTTCGCGCTGCGGCGCCGCCACGCCCACGACCTGGTGGCGGTGCCCGGCTGCCTGGTCGCCCACCCGCTGGTGGCCGAGGTGGCGGCCGCGGGGCGGTTCCCGCCGGGCGCCGCGGTGACGATCCGGGCGGGCGCCCGCACCGGCGACCGGCTTGTCGTCGTCGACGGCGCCGGGGCCGAGGACGTCCGGGTCCCGGACGGGGTGCGGGTGGTCACCGGGGACGAGCTGGACGCCGGCCGGCGGGCCTGGCTGTTCGAGGAGGTCGCCGGGACCCGGCTGCGGGTGTCGGCCCGCTCGTTCTTCCAGGCCGGTCCCGAGGCCGCGGAGGCTCTGGTCGCGGCGGTGATCTCGGCCCTCGGGGACGGCGAGGGCATCTCCCTGGCCGACCTGTACGGCGGTGTGGGCCTGTTCGCCGCCACCGCCGGCCGGGGGTTCGACCGGGTCACCGTCGTGGAGTCGTCGGCCTCGTCGTGCGCCGACGCCCGGGTCAACCTGGCCGGCCGCCCGGCCCGGGTGATGCAGGGTGACGTGGGCCGCTGGCGGCCGCGCCGGACCGACGCCGTGGTCGCCGACCCACCCCGGTCCGGGCTCGGCCGGGCCGGCGCGCGGGTCGTGGCCGGGACCGGGGCCGGGGCACTGGCGCTGGTGTCCTGCGACGCGGGCGCGCTGGGGCGCGACGTCGCCCTGCTGCGGCGGCACGGCTACGGGCTCGACACGGTGACCCTCGTCGACGCCTTCCCCCACACGCCGCACGTCGAGGTCGTGTCCGGATTCACCGGCTACTCAACGTGACGCCGGGCGGCGTATCGGACCGCCCGATCGCGGGCACCCTCGCTGGGTGTCGGTCGTCGGGTACCACGCCTCCCACGAACAGCTCCCCCCGAGCCGCCTGCTCGAGTGCGCGGTCCGGGCCGAGGCCGCCGGCTTCGCCGCCGTGTCGTCGTCCGACCACTTCACCCCGTGGAGCGGCCGGCAGGGCGAGTCCGGCTTCGCCTGGTCGTGGCTGGGCGCCGCCATGCACGCCACCTCGGTGCCGTTCGGCGTGGTGAACGCTCCCGGCCAGCGCTACCACCCGGCGATCATCGCCCAGGCCGCCGCCACCCTGGCCCAGATGTTCCCCGGCCGGCTGTCGGTGGCGCTCGGGTCCGGCGAGGCTTCCAACGAGCACATCACCGGCGGCCGCTGGCCGGCCAAGCCCGAGCGCAACGCCCGCCTCCTGGCCTGCGTCGAGGTCATCCGGGCGCTGCTGCGAGGCGAGGAGGTCAGCGCCGACGGCCCGGTCACCGTCGACCGGGCCAGATTGTGGACGCTGCCCGCCGAGCCGCCGGCCCTGGTCGGCGCCGCCCTCAGCGACGAGACGGCGCGCTGGTGCGGCGGCTGGGCCGACGGCCTGATCACCGTGCACAGGCCGCCCGAACCGCTGTCCCGGCTCATCAGTGCCTTCCGGGAGGGCGGGGGCGGGGACAAGCCGGTGCGGGTCCAGGTCAAGGTGGCGTGGGCGCCGTCCGAGGACGAGGCCCTGGCCGGCGCGTACGACCAGTGGCGCACCAACGTGTTCGACTCGGCGCTCATGGCCGACCTCGAGACGGTCGAGCAGTTCGAGGTCGCCGCCCGCCACGTCCGCCCCGACGACGTACGGGGCAGCGTGCTCGTGTCGGCCGACCTCAAGCAGCACACCGCGTGGCTGCACGAGATCCTCGACGCCGGCGCCGACGAGCTGCTCGTCCACCAGGTGCCACGTGACCAGGACGGCTTCATCGACGCGTTCGGCGCCGACGTCCTGCCCGAGGTGGCGGCCCGGTGAGCGTGCAGTTCACCAGCGACCAGTGGTGGAAGAACGGCGTCGTGTACTGCCTCGACGTCGAGACGTTCATCGACTGGGACGGCGACGGCGTGGGCGACCTGGCCGGCCTGGTGGAGCGCATCGACTACCTGGCCGGCCTCGGGGTCTCGACGCTGTGGCTCATGCCCTACTACCCGTCGCCCGACCGCGACGACGGCTACGACGTCACCGACTTCTACGGCGTCGACCCCCGTCTCGGGTCGCTGGGCCAGTTCGTCGAGGTCGTGCGGACGGCCCACGACAAGGGCATGCGGGTCATCGTCGACCTGGTCGTCAACCACACGTCGGACCGGCACCCCTGGTTCCGCTCGGCTCGGTCGTCCCCCGACTCGCCCTACCGCGACTGGTACGTGTGGGCCGACGACCCGCCCGACGACCCCCAGCTGTCCGAGACCTTTCCGGGCGAGCAGGGCGGCGTGTGGACGTATGACGAGAAGGCCGGGCAGTACTACATGCACCGGTTCTACGAGCACCAACCCGACCTGAACATCGCCAACCCGGACGTCCGGGAGGAGATCGCCCGGATCGTCGGGTTCTGGCTGCAGCTGGGGGTGAGCGGGTTCCGGGTCGACGCCGTGCCGTTCCTGATCGAGCTGGACGGCATCGAGGGCGCCCCTTCGGTCGACCCCCACCGCTACCTGAAGGAGCTACGGGCGTTCGTCCAGCGCCGGCAAGGCGACGCCATCCTGCTGGGCGAGGTCAACCTGCCACCCAAGCAGCAGCGGGCCTTTTTCGGCGACGAGGACGGGGACGAGCTCAACCTGGTCTTCAACTTCACGGTCATGCAGCGGATCTACCTGGCGCTGGCGCGGGGCGACGCCCGGCCGGTCGAGGAGGCGCTGGCCGACCTGCCCGACGTGCCGTTCGACTCGCAGTGGGCGACGTTCCTGCGCAACCACGACGAGCTCACCCTCGACCAGCTGTCGGACCAGGAGCGCGAGGAGGTGTTCGCCGCCTTCGGGCCCGACCCCGACATGCAGGCGTACGGCCGGGGGCTGCGGCGGCGGCTGCCGCCGATGCTGGGCGGGGACCCCGACCGCATCCGCATGGCGTACAGCCTGCTGTTCTCGCTGCCGGGGACGCCGGTGCTGTTCTACGGCGAGGAGATCGGCATGGGCGAGAACCTGGAGGTCCCCGGGCGCCAGGCGGTGCGGACGCCGATGCAGTGGTCGGACGAGCCGGGCGGCGGGTTCTCGACCGCGCCACCCCGCCGGTTCCCGGCGCCGCTCGTCGAGGGTGAGTTCGGGCCGCTGGCGGTCAACGTCGCCCACCAGCGGCGCGACCCCGGGTCGCTGCTCAACTGGTTCGAGCGCCTGATCCGCCGGCGGCGCGAGACACCGGAGCTGGGCCTCGGGACCTGGGCAGTCATCCCGACGGACCCGCCGTCGATCCTCGCCCATCGGTGCGACTGGCGGGACTCGACGGTGGTGGCGGTCCACAACTTCTCGGCCGAGCCGTGCCGAGTGGAGGTCCCCCTCGACGGCCTCGACGACGCCGTAGCGGCGGACGACCTGCTCAACGGCACCGGGGCGCGCCCGCTCGACGCGCCGGTGATCCCGCTGACGGTCGGGGGCCACGGCCACCAGTGGTTCCGCATCCGGCGCGCCGGCCGCCGGCTGGCGCCATGAACGCCCCGGTCGGGGGCGAGGAGCATGCACGGGCCCTTGCCTCCGGCCGGGGTTTGCCCTGGCCGTGGTCGTCGTAACCGGTTAAAGTAGAACGATGCCACCGACAGGACTGACCGAGGACGCCGGCTGGGAGATCGGCGTCTCCCGCACGTTCGACCGCAGCGTCGATGAGGCGTGGCAGATCGTGACCGGCCCGGAGGGCCTGGCCCGCTGGTTGGGCACGGACGCCCTACCGACGGACCCGGGCTCGGACTACGAGACGCCGGACGGCACGACGGGAGAGATCCGCAGCTACCGCCCCGGCGACCGCGTCCGCCTGACCTGGCGCCCCAAGACGTGGGACCACGACTCCACGGTCCAGGTGGCGGTCTCCGCCAGCGGCCGCAAGGCGGTCGTCCGCTTCCACCAGGAGCGCCTCGCCAACGAGCAGGAACGCAACCAGATGCGTGAGCGCTGGCGCGCCGCCCTCGACTCCCTGACCCCGCTCCTGACCTGATCTGAGCCAGACGAGCCCCGGATAGGTCAGACGGCGGTCGTGGCTCTCTCGTGGCCGCGGATGCGGTCGGCGGCTCGGTACCAGTCGTAGGTGGACCGGAGGCCGGTGGGGAGGTCGATCGTCGGGTGCCAGCCGAGGGCCTGGATGCGGGTAGCGTCGAGGACCTTGCGGGGCGTGCCGTCCGGCTTCGTGGCGTCGAACGTCAGGGTTGCGTCCGGGCGGACCACGTCCCGCACCGCTTCGGCGACCTCCCGCACCGTGTGGTCGACCCCGGTCCCGACGTTGACCAAATCCGGCGGGTCGTCGTGGGCCATCAGGAGAAGACATGCGGACGCCAGGTCGTCAACGTGGAGCAGCTCCCTGCGGGGAGTGCCCGTCCCCCACACCTCGACCGTGGAGGCGCCCGCCAGCTTGGCCTCGTGGAAGCGGCGCATCAGCATCGGGACCAGGTGGCCGCCGACGTCGTCGAAGTTGTCGTTCGGGCCATACAGGTTCGTCGGCATGGCGGCGACGAAGTCGTCGCCGTACTGAGAGCGGTACGACTGGCACAGCTTGATGCCGGCGATCTTCGCGATCGCGTACGCCTCGTTCGTCGGCTCCAGCGGGCCCGCCAGAAGCTGGTCCTCCGTGATCGGCTGGCGCGCCTGCCGGGGGTAGACGCAGCTCGAGCCCAGGTAGAGCAGGCGGCTCACCCCGTGCTCGTGGCTGGCGTGGACCACCGTGCCGTGGATCAGCATGTTGTCGTAGAGGAACTCGGCCGGCCTGGCGGCGTTGGCCATGATCCCGCCGACCTTGCCGGCCACCAGGAACACGTAGTCCGGCCGATTGGCCCGGAACCAATAGTTGACGGCCGCCTGGTCCCGCAGGTCGAGCTGGTCGCGGGTGGCGGTGAGGATGCGGGTGTGGCCGAGCGCCTCCAGGCGCCGGACGAGGGCCGAGCCGACCAGCCCGCGGTGGCCGGTCACGAAGATCCGCGCATCGCGGGGCAGGCCACCCCCGCCGCCTGCCGGCGTCCCGGCCGACAGGGCGGCCCGGGCCTGGGTGTAGGAGAGGCCGGTCTCCGCCATGCGGGCGCGCACCAGCCGCTTGAAGTCCTTGTCGTCGGTCACGGTGTCCTCCTCGGGTCCCCGCCACGGCGCTCCCCAGCTGCGCCGGCGAGGTCAGAGGCCACAGGGTCGCCGGACGACCCGAGGATGCGCTCCCCTTCGCTCCCAGGGGCGGCCCGGCTGGGGCGGGCCACCGCGGAGCTGGGCGGCGGGTCCATCGCCGCCGCCGAGCCTGGCAGCGAGCCGGCGCGCCGTCAAGGGCGCCGGCTGCACCGCTCGGCGACCAGGGGAGGGCTACGTGCGGGTGAAGTCCGACACGTGGCCCATCACCCGGTCGAGCGTGCCGTCCTCCAGGCAGCCGAGCAGCCGCTTGCGGCCGTTCTCGCCGATGGCCGGGGTGATCGTGACCTCGTAGCCGTCCGCGGGGGCCGGTGCCACGGCGGTGACGTCGCCCGGGACCGTGGCCGAGCAGACGGCCCACAGGGCGAGGGCGGCCGAGTCGTCGCCACCCCGGTAGCCCCTCGTGGCCACGTCGAAGGTGACGATCGTGGACGAGTCCGGGTCGACCGGGTCGGGCCGGTTCTGGGTCAGCTCGGCCAGGCCGAGGATGCCCACGCCGGTCACCACGGCCAGGACCAGGATTCCGAGCGCCTTCACGGCCGCCTCCCGATCGGTCCCCGCAGCAGGTCCACGGGACGCTGGCGGTCGCTGACGAAGCCGTCCGCCGGCAGGGCGAGGGTGCCCAGCTGGGCGGCCAGGCCCTTCTCGGCCACGGGCGTGACGGTGGCTCGGGCCACGCGCTCGACGACCCAGGCGATGCCCGAGAGCAGCACGCCGGCGCCCATGAGCACGGGCACGAAGACGTTCATCTGCTCGGGCCTCGACAGCCAGGCGAAGCTGACCCGGGCCGGTGGCCGGGCGGCCTGGATCCGGTCCCGCCGCACGGCGCTCGCCGGCGCCTTGGCGGCTTCGATCTGGGCGTCGAGGCGCTGGTTGATGGACTTGAGCCGCTGGGCCAGAGCCGATCCCATGACCGCCACCTCCGCGGCGATGAAGATCGCGGCGGACATGAGCGCCCGGTTCCACTCCCACCGGTACAGGTAGACGAAGGTGTAGGCGCCGGAGGCGGCCAGGGTGGCCCCGCCGAGCAGCGTGCGCAGGATTCGGGTGTTCATCGCCGGGCTCCGATCTCGACATGGCGCCCGGTCGGCCGGGCGCCCACCAGGCTGTGCCGGGTCGACAGGTCGACGACGACCGGCGAGTGCAGGGTGACGACGTTGCTGACCTCGTCCTCGGGCGCCTCGCCCGCCGGGGCGAGGACGTCGACGGTGCCGGCCGAGCCGTCCACCGCCAGCAGGTCGCCGTCCCGGTAGCGCTCGGTGGCGCCGGCGTGGCCGACGACCGTGGGCACACCGTGCTCCCGGGCCAGGATGGCCAGGTGGCTGAGCGGGCTACCGGTCTCGGCCACCAGCCCGCCGAGGCGGGGGATGATCGTGGCCAGCCGGGGGTCGAGGTGGGTGACGACCAGGACCGCGCCCGCCGGCGGGTCGCCGCCGAGGTGGGCCGGGCCGGTGCCCTCGCCGCCGCCGGCGCCGACACCGGCGTCGCCGGCGGTCGCGGCGGCGACCGCGACCGGGCGGTTGTCGCTGGTGAGCCGGAACTGGGCCGGCAGGGGCTTGGGCGGGTTCGCGGTCGGGTCGGCGCGGTCGGCGAGGTCGCCGGGCACCATGCGGTCGACGGCCGCGGCCCGCAGCTCGTCCAGGCCCAGGAGCCGGACGGCGGTCTGATCGGGCACGACGCCCACGCGCACCAGCCGGCAGCCGAGCTGCCAGGCCGCGCGGGAGATCAGCTCCTGGACCCACCGGGCCCGGAGGCGCAGCGCCTCCCGGGTCACGGCGGCGTCGTCGGGCGCCTCGGCGGGGCCGGATGCGGCGATCGACGCCAGGGCCCGCAGGTCGAGGCCGGCCAGGGGCTGGTCGTCGCCGATCCGGGGCGGGGTCAGGGCCAGCACGACCGGGTGGGTCTCGACCAGCTCGTCGATGTCGACACTCTCGGCGCGGGCCTCGGCCAGCGCCGACATGGCCAGCGAGGCGGCCGTGACGCCATGGCCAGGGTCCGGAATCAGCATCCCCGCCAGGGCCTCGTAGCCGTGCAGTGCCCGCAAGGCGGTGCGGCCGTTGTCGATGACCGCCAGCAGGTCGCCGTTGGACAGGTCGTCCAGCCGGGGGACCGCGGCCAGGTCGGTGTCGACCTGCTCGATGAGGTCCCGGGCCAGGGCCGGCAGGGCCCGGCTCAGCCGGCCGGTCCGCCAGGCGCTGCGCAGGCGGCGGGCCGGCGGGCGGGGGTCGAGCTTGCGCAGGAGCTTGTGGCGCACCGGGGCGACGCCCAGGTGGACCAGGTCGGCGACGGCCCAGCCGTCGACGTGGCGGGCGACCGGCGAGCGCCGCAGCGCGCCGGCCGAGGCCGCCCCGGTGAGCAGGAGCGCCTGCTCCAGGCCCTCGGACATCGGCGCCAGCCAGACGTCGGCCTCGAGCCGAGAGAGCGGCTCGGGGAACGTCTCGGCCAGCGGCCCGGCGCCCAGCACGTGGCCGCCCGGCTTGCCGGTCGGGGTGGTGATGGGGCGGCTCTGGAGCAGCCACAGCGTGCCGTCGTGGTCGATGGCCCACTCGATGTCCTGCGGTCCGCCGAACGCGTCGGCCGCCTGGCGGGCCAGGCCGGCGAGCGCCCGCAGCGCGGGGCGGGGGAGCAGGGCCGGCGAGCCGACGGGCTGGTCGAGCAGGCGGCCGCGGGGGGAGATCGCGGCCGTCCACCCGTCCTCCTGGCCGCTGACCAGCGAGTCGGGCCCGCCCTCGACGGCGGACACCAGCAGGCGGTCGGCCCGGCCGGACACCGGGTCGGCGCCGAACAGGACGCCGCCCCACCGGGGGGAGAGCTGGGGCTGGACGAGGACGGCCATGCGGGCGTCCTCGACGGTGGCGTTGGCGCCCGAGGCCAGGACCTCGTCGACCGCGGCGACGAAGTCGGCCCACGACCTGACGTCCAGGACCGACGTGAACACGCCCGCCATGGACGAGCTCCCGCCGTCTTCGTTGGTGGACGAGGACCGCACGACCAGCGGCTGCTCGCCGCCGGCGGCAAGGGCGTCCCAGGCCATGCGGGCGGGGCTGGGCCGGTCGTAGCGCGACGGGTGCGACCAGCCGCGGTGGTCCCAGGCGGTGGTGAGCACCACGCCGGGCAGGACCGGCAGGCCGGCGGCCCGGGCACGGGCGAGGTTGGCGGCTTTGGCACCGGCGAGCGACCCCTCGGTCGCACCGTGGTCGGCGAGATCGAGCAGATCGGCTCGTCGGAGAGCAGCAGGGGTCGTGGTCTCCATGGCGCCACCTTGCAGGGCGGCGCTTGCACCGTGGTTGCGACCCGCTTGCAGCGGGCTGGCAGGCCCGTGACCTGGTCAGACGGCCGTAGCGAGGTTCCGTTTCAGCGTCCGGTCGACGGCCAGCAGGGCCAGGCCGACGATGATCATGAGCAGGCCCATCCCCCCGGCGAAGGCGGCCACGCCGAAGGCCACGACCGACGTGAACAGCGATGCCCGCAGGAACGACGCGGTCATCACCGTTTCGCGGCGCGGGTCGTCCTGGTCCAGCTCGGCGTAGGTCTGGCCGTCGCTGGCCTCGAGGGCGTGCTCGTTGATGACCTCTGCCTCGGCGTAGGCGGTGAACGGGCCCTCGACCGGGTCGCCGGCGAAGTTGTCGGCGTCGTCGGACACGACGATCTGCTCGTCCGCCAGCTGGTCCCGGACGACGAACCAGGTGACGACGCCGGCCCCGATGAGGATCACCCCACCGACGAGGGCCAGGACGGCGAGCAGCCGCAGCGGCCCGGTGGACACGCGCCGGCGCTGGTGGGCGGGCGGGACGGCTTCCGCCGTCGTCGTGCCGGGGGTGGGCGGGGGTGCCGTCGGCGGAGCGGCCGCCGGCTCCGGCTTGGTCGCGGGCTCCGGGCCTCCCGTGGCCGGGTGGGGCCGCTCGGCGGTGGCGGCGGGCTCGGTGGAGGGGTCGGGCCGCTCGGCGGCGGGCTCGGTGGAGGGGTCGGGCCGCTCGGCGGCGGTTCGGGGCGCGTCGGGCGCCTGAGCCGCCTGCTCGGCCGCCGAGCGGGGTTCGTCGGGACCGGGTGCGGGATCGTCGCTGCTGGGAGTGGTCATGGCGAGGCTCCTTCCGGAGGCCGTCGAGCGCTATCGCAGAGAAGCATCCCCACGACGCCCCGCTCCTTCAAGGACCAGTTGCGTCCAGGCGCCGGCGGGCGGACACCGCCTCGGTGGGCGGCAGCCCGCCGCGACCGCCCGCCGGTAGGCGACGTGTGCCTCGTCGGTGCGGCCCAGCCGCCGCAGCAGCCGGTCGGGCGGTCAACGCTCGTAGACGCCCAGGTCGACGGCCTTCACCGAGGCCCACACCTCGGCCCCTGGCGCCAGGTCGAGGTCGGCCACGGCCGCCACGGTCACCTCGGCGACCACGGAGATCGGCCCGTCGAGCTGGACACGGACCCGGTCGTGCCCGGCCTCCAGGTCGACGACCCGGGCGGGCCAGGTGTTGCGGGCGCTGCCCTCGGGGCGGTGCCGGTGGAGGGCTACGGCCTGGGGCCGGACCGCGACCGCCACCTCGGGCCCCGGCGGCGGGTCGGCCACCACGAGCTCGGCCCCGCCGTCGAGCACCACGGTGTGCTCGCCGGCGGCTCTGCCGGTCAGCAGGTTGAGGCCGACAAGCTCGGCCACGTAGTCCGACCGGGGCCGGCGGGCCACCTCGTCCGTGGTGCCCTGCTGGGTGATACGGCCCGCCTCCAGCACGACCAGCCGATCCGCCAGCACGAGCGCGTCGACCGGGTCGTGGGTCACCAGCAGCCGGGTGCCCGAGAACGTACGCAGGTGACGCCGCAGCTCCGCCCGGACGTGAACCCGGGCCCGGGCGTCGAGGGCGGCCAGCGGCTCGTCGAGGAGGAGCATTCGGGGCTCGGTGGCGAGCGCCCGGGCCAGCGCCACCCGCTGGGACTGGCCGCCCGACAGTGTGCGGGGGCGCTCGCCGGCCATCGCTGCCAGGCCCACCCGGTCGAGCCAGCCCGCGGCGCGGGACCGGGCCTCGGCCTTGGCGATGCCGCGGGCCCGGAGCCCGAAGGCGACGTTGTCGAGCACGGTCATGTGCTGGAACAGCAGGTAGTCCTGGAACACCAGGCCCACCGGCCGGTTCGCGGGCGGGACGAAGACGCCGGCGGCCGGGTCGTCCAGCACGGCGCCGTCCAGCACCACCGATCCCTCGTCGACGGGCATGAGGCCCGCCACCGCCCGCAGCATGGTCGTCTTGCCGGCGCCGTTGGGCCCCAGGAGGGCGACCACCTCGCCGTCGCCCACCTCGATGTCGCAGACCAGGTCGAGCTCGCCGAGCCGCAGCCGGACGTCGGCCCGCAGCACCTCAGGCCGCCAGCCAGCGGTCGCGCAGGGGGACCAGCACGCCGAGCGACACCGCGATCAGCACCAGCGACAGTGCGATGGCCGCGTCCCGGTCGGACTCGAGCGCCAGGAAGACGGCCAGCGGCATCGTCTGGGTGCGGCCCTGGAGGTTGCCGGCGAACGTCACGGTCGCCCCGAACTCGCCGAGCGCCCGGGCCCAGCACAGCACGGCCCCGGCCGCCACCGACGGCGCCACCATCGGCAGGGTCACCCGGCGGAACACCATCCACCGCCCGGCGCCGAGCGTGGCCGCCGCGTCCTCGTAGCGCCGGTCGGCGGACCGCAGCCCGGCCTCCACCGTGACCACCAGGAACGGCAGCGCCACGAATGTGTTGGCGGCGATCACGCCCCACAGCGAGAAGGGCAGGAGGAAGCCTGTGCCGTCGTAGACGGGGCCGCCCAGCAGGCCTCGCCGGCCGAAGGCGAACAGCAGGGCGGCGCCGCCCACCACCGGCGGCAGGACCATGGGCAGGACCACGATCGCCCGGGCCAGCGACCGCCCGGGCATCTCGGTGCGGGCCAGCACCCAGGCCAGGGGGATGCCGATCACCAGCGAGATCCCGGTGGCCGCGAACGCGCTGATCAGCGACAGCCGCAGCGCGTCGGTGACCAGGGGGTTGCTGAGGCGGTCGCCTAGCGACGACCAGGGCGCCCGCTGGAGCAGCGCCAGGAACGGGATCACCAGGAACGCGAGTGCCAGCGCCGCCAGCGGGACCAGCCCCCAGGGGGGACGGGCCCCGCGGCGGCGCCGACCCGCGCTCATGCCGGCAGGAACCCGAACGACTCGAGGATCTCCTGGCCCTCGCCGGACAGCACGAACGCCACGAACGCCTCTGCCACCTCGGGGCTGGCCGCGCGGGACAGGGAGGCGATCGGGTACTCGGCGATCACGTTGTCCTCCTCGGGGATCTCGACGCCCTCGACCGCGTCGCCGGCGGCGAGTACGTCGGTGGTGTAGACGATCCCGGCGTCGAGGTCGCCGGCCTCGACCTTGGTGAGCAGGCTACGCACGTCCGGCTCGTCGGTGTCCTGGGCCGGTGTCACGCCCGCGTTGGCAAGGGCCTCCCGACCGAACTCGCCGCAGGGCACCTGCTCGGCGCACAGCCCGATCAGAAGGTCGGGGTCGGCGAAGTCGTCGAGGCCGTCGACGTCCCCGGGGTTGCCGGCGGGGACGGCGATCTCCAGCTCGTTGCGCACGAACACCTGCTCCTCGCCCTCGACCTCGCCGGCCTCGACCACCTGGTCCATGTTGGAGGGGTTGGCCGAGGCGAAGACGTCGGCCGGCGCGCCGGCCAGGATCTGCTCGCGCAGGGCGGAGCTGGCGCCGAAGTTCAACTCGACCGAGGCCTCCGGGTTGGCCTCCTCGAACGCGGTGGCGACCTCCTCGAACGCGTCGGTGAGCGAGGCGGCCGCGAACACGGTGATCGAACCGGACAGGCCCTCGGCCGCGGGCTCGGGGCCGGACGGGCTGGCGCTCCCGCTCCCGCCGGCGTCGTCATCGCCGCAGGCGGCGAGGGCGAGCAGCAGGGAGCCCGCCAGCAGCAGCCGGGCGCCACGGTGGAGTCGCATCATGTCCCCTGTCCGTCGACTAGTTGCAGTGACACTAGTCGCCGACCCGTGGGAGGATCGGGCGGTGGCCCTGCGGGACTCGCTGTCGCTCAACGAATGGGCGGTCCTCGCCTGCCTGGTCGAGCGGCCGCGACATGGCTACGACATCGCCGCCGCCCTCGATGCCGCCACCGACCTCGGCACCGTGTGGCGGGTGCCGCGCCAGTTCGTGTACCGGGCGCTCGACCGGCTCCACGCGCTCGGGCTCGCGTCACCCCGCCGCCAGGAGCCGGGCGAGGGCGGCCCGCCCCGCCAGGTCTATGCCGCCACGGCGCAGGGCCGACTCCGCCTCGACCGCTGGCTGGCCGAGCCGGTGCAGCACCTGCGCGAGGTCCGCAGCGAGCTGCTGCTCAAGCTGGTGCTGGGCCGGCGCCTCGGCGTCGATCCCCGGCCGCTCGTCGAGGCCCAGCGGGACCGGTTCGCCCCCGCCCTGGACGCGCTGGCGGTGCCGCCACCCGGCGACGACCCCGTCGCCCTGTGGCGGCACCACTCGGCAGCGGCCGTGGCCGCCTTCCTCGAGAACTACTCGACGAACTCTTCGGATGCCCCCACCAGCGCGTAGATCACCAGGATGTAGAGCCCCAGCACCATGAGCGCCCAGGCCGGCGACGCAAAGATCATCAGCACCGACAGCGAGGCGCCGATGAACGCCCAGATGAGGCCGAGCATCTGGCCCAGCGGGTGCCGGGTCCAGATCAGCCAGGCAATGACGAGTTGCACGATGCCGAGGATCAGCCAGAACCAGCCCCAGGCCGAGATGTCGATGCCGTACAGCACCTCGGCGATGCGTTCGGTCTGGTCGTCCTCGGCGATCGCGGCGATGCCCGTGAGGATGTTGTAGATAGCGACGATGCCGGCGATCACCGCGGCGAATGACACCCACCCACTGCGGATCTCGGGTCTCCTTGACATGTCCACCTCCGGAGAAGGCAGCAATTTGCTGCGCAGGTCTGGAGGGATGGTCGGCGGCTAGGACGCGACCGGCATCACCCCGTGTGGGTGACGGTCGTCGCCGCACGCTCCGGGATGTTCCGCGGTGGCGGCCCGTCCCGCCCGGCGTTCGGCGAGGCCGGCGGGCCGTCCGGCTTCCCGCCCTGGTCCGGCGGTCCCCTGTCCGGCTGTGGGCCCGGGTCGGCCGGCGGCCCGGGGTCGCCCGGCGAGCCGTCGTCCGGCGCCAGCTCGGTCGCACCCGGGTCGGCCGGCGGCCCGGGCTCGGCCGGGACCGGATCCACGGGCGCCGGCTCGGCAGGCTCCTCCGCCACCGGTTCCTCGACCGCCGGCTCGGCGGTCACCGGATCGACCGCGGGTGCCGCCGGCGGGTGGTCGCCCGCCACGTCCGCCTGCGGTGCCGGTGCGGGCTCGGAGGCCTCGACGGGCACGGGATCTGCGACCGGCGCAGGCCCGGCGTCGGCCGGCGGCTGCGGCTCGCCGATCGAGGGCTCGTCCGACCTGGCGGCGCCCTCGTCGGTCAGCATCTCGGCCGGCACCGCCACCGTCGGGGCCAGGCGGTCGCCGATCATCGGCACCACGCGCTCGGCCACCGCCGGCACTACCACGGTCGCCGCCACCGTCGCCGCGATGCCGGTCGTCGCGGCCGCGGCGGCGGCCACGCCCACGAGGCTGGCGGTCGTGGCGGCCGCGGCCTTCATGGCCACGACTCGGCCGAGCGTGCGCAGCCCGCTCGAGCGGGGGATCCGGGAAAGCGTCGAGCTCTCCGTCGCCCGGTGCATCGTCGCCACCACCACCGGCTCGTCCACCAGCTCGTGAGGCTCGGCGGGTCCCTTGGCCCGGTGGATCAGCGAGCGGACGTCGCGGTACCAGGCGGGCGCATCGGGATCGCGGGTGATCCCCTCCCACACGCCGTCGGCGACGTCGTGGTCGAACTGGGTCATGTCGGCCCACAGCTCGTCGCGGTGGGTCATGCGACCACCCCGTCGCCGGAGCGGGACGCAAGCTGGCGCAGCGCGCGGTGGCACAGCACCCGGACCGCGCCCGGCGGCCGTCCCATGATGCGGGCTGTCTCGGCCACCGACAGGCCGCCGACCACCCGCAGGAGGACGGCTTCGGCCTGGTCGCTGGTGAGCTGGGCCACGAGCGCGTCGACCGCGCCCTGGGCGCCGATGCGATGCATCACCTCGGTGGCGGGATCGCCGCCCAGGCCCCACTCGTCGACCGTGTCCAGACGCTCGCTCGCCACCACGTCGGTGCGCTGGCGGGCGGCCCGGCGCCGATGGTCGATCAGGCGCCGGCGGGCGATCGTGAACAGCCAGCTGCGGAAGCCGGCCTCGTCGCCCCGGAACTGGCACAGGCTCCCGGCCACCGCGATCCACACCTCGCCGGCGAGGTCGTCGGCCGCCCGGGGCTCCTGAGCCCGGAAGTAGCGCAGCAGGGGTGGTTGGTAGGCGCGGAACAACTCGGTGAGCGCCCAGTGCTCACCGTTGCCCGCCGCCGCTACGACGTCCGGAAGATCAACGTCACGGATCATCTGCCCGCCGCGAGGCTAGCCACGGCTTGTGGAGCGATGCCACTAATTGTGATGGAAGTCTCGGTCGGCGGCGCGCCGGCCAAAAAAGACGAACCGCCGGCCCGGGTGCCGGCGGTTCGTCGGTGACTCACGCCCCGCAGGGGCGGAGGGTCAGATGACCCGGACGTTCTGCGCTTCGTCCCCCTTGCGACCGGGTCCGATGTCGAACTCGACCGTCTGGCCCTCGTTGAGGGTCTTGTACCCCTCCGCCTGGATGTTGGAGAAGTGGACGAAAACGTCGTCGCCGTCCTCACGCGAGATGAAGCCGAAGCCCTTCTCCGCGTTGAAGAACTTCACAGTTCCTGTAGCCAATGCTCTCTCTTCTCTAGGTCCGAGCGGTCCGCGCGACCGACTCGGCCGGCCACTGTACCGGACTCCGCAGCTACTACTTGTAGCGGTAGGTGATGCGCCCGCGGCTCAGGTCGTAAGCAGAGACCTCGACCTGCACGCGGTCGCCCGGCAGGATGCGGATGCGGTTCTTGCGCATCTTCCCGCTCAGGTGGCCCAACACGGTATGACCGTTGTCGAGCGCGATGCGGAAGTGGCCGCCCTTGAGGGCTTCCTCCGTGCGGCCCTCGAGAATGAAGGCGTCGTCCTTGGTTTTCGGCAAGCGTCGATCCTCGCTCTAGTCAGCCCGTACAGCCTACGGGAAAAACGCTGAAGATCAGCGGGTCACCAGCCCGGCGGCGGCACGAAGGGGCCGACCGACCGCTCGATGTGCCGGGCCACGGCGATCACCGTGCGGTCCTCGAGGTACGGGCCGACCACCTGCACGCCCACCGGCAGGCCGTGGCGGGTGCGGCCCGCGGGCACCGACGCGGCCGGCAGCTGCAGCGCCCCAAAGCCGGCGCACCAGCGGGTGGCGTCCCAGTAGGGCAGCGCGGCGCCGTCGACGTCGAGGGTGGCGGACGCCGCATCCTCGACGTCGCGGTCGAGGTGGGCGAACGCCGGGATCGGCATGACCGGCGCCAGCAGCGCGTCGTAGCGGCGGAAGAAGTCGGCGTAGGCGGCGCGCAGCCGGCGGCGCTCCTCGTCGAGCGCGACCCAGTCCCGGTGGCGCAGCGCCACCGCCCGGGCCCAGCGGCGGTCGTCGGTCTCGGGATCGGCGCCCTCGGGGCAGGCCTCGACGTGGCAGGCGTACTCCCACAGGTCGTGAGGCGGGGCCTGGCCGGGCGCCGACCACACGAACCGTTCCCACAGCCGGACCATGTGGGCCAGATCCACCGGCGGGCGGGCCGGCCGGACGACCGCGCCGCTGGCTGCGAGGGCGCCGGCACAGTCCTCCAGCACCGCCCGCACCTCGTCGCCCACCGGGGCGTCGGGGTCGTCGAACCAGGTCGCCACCCGGTAGTCGGCCACCGAATCGTGACGGGGCCCGGGGAGCTGGAGCCGCCACGCGACCGCCGCCTCGCCGGTCGGCGCGGCCAGCACGGCGAGTGCCAGGTCGAGGTCGCCGGCGGACCGTCCGAGCGGACCCACCGCGGTCACGTCCGGTGCGCTCAGCCAGCCCGGCGGGAACAGCACGTGGCCCCGCGACGGGACGACGCCCCACGTCGGCTTGAGCCCGAACACGCCGCAGGCGTGCGCCGGCCCCCGGATCGAACCGGCGGTGTCGGTGCCCAGCTCGAGCCCGGTGAGCCCCGCGGCCAGCGCGGCGGCCGACCCTCCGGAGCTGCCGCCCGGCGTCCGGCCCGGGTCCCAGGGGTTGGAGGTCACGCCGTGCACCCGGTTGCGGGTCTGGATGTCGCCGCCGTGGTCCGGCGTGTTGGTCTTGCCGAAGACGATCGCCCCGGCGGCCCGCAGCAGCGCGACCGCGTCGGCGTCCCGTCCCGGCACGTGCTCGGCCAGCTCCCTGGAGCCGCAGGTGGTGACGAGGCCCTGGGTCTCCAGCGAGTCCTTGACCGTCACCGGCAGGCCGTGCAGGGGCCGCCACGAGCGGCGCTGGGCGATCTCCTGGTCCGCCTCGTGTGCTGCCCGCCGGGCCCGTTCGGCGTCGAGGGCGACGACCGCGTTGAGGTTCGGGTCGAGGCGCTCGACACGGTCGAGGAAGTGATCGAGCAGCTCGCGGCTCGACACGCGGCGGGTGGCCAGCAGCTCGACGAGCGTCGCGGCGGGCAGGAAGTGCAGCGCCTCGGGCGTCATGGGCGCCCGGAGGCTAGGCCGTGCGGCGGATCTCCGCGGAGCCGCCGTCATCGACCAGGGTGTCTCTGAACGGCGACGGGGACGGTATGGCCGGCTCGGGCCGGCGGTGCGCCCGGAGGACCGGGCGGTACTGGTTCGCCAGGGCGGCGAGGTCGGCGTCGGGCAGGCCCGCGGCGCGGACCCGATCGGGTGCGCCGCGGCCCTCGGCGGCCAGGGCGACGCCGTCGGGACCGACCCGCACGACGTGGCGGAACCACGTGCCCGCGGCGGCCGGTGCGGTTCGCATGGTGGCGACCACCACGACCTTGGCGTCGGCGCCGCGGGTGAGGACCAGCTCCATCGACTGGTCGAGCCGGCGGCTGGCCGCGGAATCGAGCTCGTCGCCCCAGCCCGTGATCTCCTCGAGGACCAGCACGACCGGCCGGTCGTCGCGTCCAGGGCCGGCGCGGCGCCGGGCAGTCACGAGTGCGGCGGCATCGTCGATCAGCACGAGGCCGTGGCCGGGGGTGCCGGCGGCGAAGCGGGTGAACAGCGGTCGGCCCACGCCGAGGTCGCCGGCCGTGGAGCCGTCGACGCCCCACAGCTCGACCGAGCCGTCCCGCACGCGGGCGGCGAGGGCCCGGACGACAGACCACGCGACGGACTCGCGGCCGGTGCCGTCGCCGGTCCCGGGCGCCCCGGTGACGAGCAGGTGGCCGCGGGCGAGGCGGAGGCTCCAGGGACGGCCGTCCTCGTGGGCGCCGACGACGAGCGAGTCCAGGTCGGGGCGGGTCGGGACGGCGAGCGGGGGGAGCGGCCGGGACAGGGGATCGCCCCGGCGCAGCTCCAGCGTCACCGCCCCGGCGCCGTCCTCGCGCACCCTGCAGGTCTGGGCACCGAGGGCCTGGGCGATCCAGGGGGCGCGGGCGGCCACCATCTCGGCCGTCTGGCCGGCCAGCAGGTCTATCCGCACGGTGTCGGCCCAGCGGGTCGAGCGGACCTCGCCCAGCCGGGGGACCGGCCGGCGCCACTCGCCGGGGCCGTCGAGGCCGGCGGCGATCATCACCCGGCGCCAGCGCCGGCCGTAGACGATCCCGCGGCGCCAACGGCGCAGGACGGCCCGATCGAACCCGTCCCGGTCCCGCCAGCGCCACGCCAGCGCGCCGCCTACCAGCACCGCCCACAGCGCGGCCGCCCCCGGCAGCCCGGCCCCGGCCACGGCGAGCGCCGAGCCGCCGACGAGGGCGGCGACGAAGGGGTGGCGGGCGGCCAGCCACACCGCCAGCGCGACCAGGGCCACGACCATCACGGCCCCGGCGGTGGCCACGGCGACCACGATGCCGACGGCGAGCGGCACGACCCCGGTGGGCTTAGCGTTCGTCACCACGACCCGTGCCATGGCCGCATCGTGAGGACCGGCCGGGGGCGCGTCCACGACACTCTCGGCGCGCAGCATGCTCGGTCGGGGCGCGGTGGTTGCGCGTCCGCTGCGCGGAGCGTGCCGCCCTGCGCGCGCATCGGGTAATGGGGGAAACTGGCAAGGTGGACGGCGCCCGGCGAACTCTCGGAGAGACGATCGCCGCCCTGCGCCGCGAGCGGGGCCTGAGCCAGGACGAGCTGGCGAAGGTCGTCGGCGTCAGCCGCTCGATCGTCTCGGCCTGGGAGCGCGACGACCGCCGCCCGCGCCGGGACAAGCTCGCCGTCCTCGGCGACGCGATCGGACTGCCGCATGACGCGGCCGCGCTCGGGGCCAACGGCGAACGGGGAGACCACGGCCCCGTCCTCCCTGCCGCGACCGCGGTGAACACGCTGCTTCGGCATGCCGCGGACGGCCTGATCGCCAACCTGTCCGAGGACACGGCGGTCGACGGCTTCCCCGGCCACGGCTGGCGCCGCGAGGTGGACGACGCGTCGCAGCAGATCTCGGCGATGGCGACCGCATACGGCCTGCAGGCACTCCTCCTGGCCGGCGCCCGCGACTGGCGGGTCGACATCCGGGAGCTTCGGGGGTTGCTCCGCCGCCTCGAGCTACCCGAGGGCGGCTGGTCGGGGCTCACGGGCTTCGGGGCTCTGCCCCGCCCGGAGGTCACCGCTGTGGTCATCGGTGCGCTGAGCGACGCCGGCGAGGACCGCGACTACATCGCCGAGCGGATCTATCTGCTGATCTCACGCCTCCGTCGCCGTGTCGAGGGTGCCGAGCGGGCGCGGCCCTACGTCCTGACGACCAGCCTCCTGGAGTTGAGCCGGCTCGAGCTCGACGAGGTGCTGGCCCGCCGGTTCCTGGACGACCTCGTCGACCTCGCGATCCCCGACGGGGTCGTGCGGGCCTGGCCGGTGCGGGTCGACAGTGCGATGGCCGGCTCGGACCCGTCGACGGTGCACACGGCCGCCGCCGTCCGGGCCCTGGCGGCGTGGGCGATCCGCCTCAACGACGACTGGCTGTGGGAAGTGGCGGTGTCGGGCCGGCTGTGGCTCGAGCGCTATGCCGATCTCGACCTCGACTCGGAGACGCTCCGCATCGAGCGGGCGGACGGGACGGAAGATCTCCACACGGTCAATCACTTCACGCCCGCGCTCGTGCTGCGGGCCATCGTCGATGCCGGCGGTGACGGCAGCGGTCCCGTGGCCCGCCAGGCCCGGCGAGAGACCTTGCGGTACTACCAGCCCCAGGCCCGCCTCTGGCGCTGGCCCACCGGCGGCGGCCAGTACCCCGTGTGGATGACGTACCAGGGGATCGCGGCGCTGAAATCCTGGGCCCTCTCACGCCCGGCGGAGTGAACGGGTAGTGTTCGGCCGGTTGTGCTGGAGGCCCGACCTGGGCCCGCGGGGAAGTTGGGGCACGTGTCCGTCAACAACGTTGTTGATGATTCGCTCATGCCTGCCCGCCTCGACGCGCTCCTACGGTCGCGGTCGAGTCGGGAAGCGGTCGCCGAACGGTCCTACTGGCATCCGAACGGCTTCCTGAAGATCGTCCTCGCGGGGTCGTCCGGCGCCGCGCAGTTGCGATTGCACGTGTGGCCCGAGGCCCCCGACCAGCACGACGTGCACGATCACGCCTGGCCGTACCGCAGCATCGTGCTGGCGGGCGTCCTCCGGGAGGTGCGCTACGCGGACGTCGCCCCGGGCGACCTCGACGCCCAGGTCATGTGGTGCCACACCTATCGCGACGACGGTCCCGGGCGGTTCCGCCTCGACGATCCAGAGGTCGTCAACCTGCGGGAGACGACCCGCCGGCTCCTGCTGCCGTCGATGCGCAGCCACGGCGACCCCTTCTGCATCCACAGCTTCTCGGCCGTGGTGACGCCTGCGGTCACGCTCCTGGCCGTGGGACCGCGCCAGCAGAACCACTCCAGCGTCTACCGGCGGACCCGGGTCGTGGAGCAGTCGGTCGTGCCGGCGCCCACCAGTCCCGCCGAGGTCGCCACCTGGGTCGAGTTCGCACGAGCGGCCCAGTGCTCGACCTGACGCCTGCGCCGCCGACGCCAGACGCCCGGACCGCGCTCGACGCGGTGCTCGGCGTCGCCGCGGGGACGCTGGGCCTCGACCGGTGGCGGGTGCACCGGGCACGGCGGAGGCGGGTCGAGGCGCTGGCGTCGGTGCAGCGGGCGGCCGACGCGGTGGGTTCGCTGCGGGGATCGTGGCGGTGGGGGGACTTCCACCTCGACGAGCGCAGCCGGACCTCGTGCAGCGACGTCGACCTGTTCGGGCCGGAGGCGTACGCAGCCGATCGGCTGCGGACCGCCTCCGGAAGCCTGCGGGTGGCGGTGCACGTCGTCGACTACGAGCGGACGGTGTCCCTGCGGGTGTCGTACGCGTTCGCCCTCGTGAACCTGGCGGTGGCGCGGCTGGAGCGGGCCGACGATCCGTACCTGCTGGCCAAGGCGCAGCTCATGCTCGCCCGCCAGGACGCACGAGAGCGCTACGCGGACGTCGCCGCGCGGTTGGGGGGCGCGTCGGGAGCCCGGCTGCTGGCCCACAAGCTCGGGCTCGACCCCGGGGCCCGCGGGGCGGGCAGCGGAGGGTGGGCGCCGGGCGTGCCGGTGGGCGATCCGCCCCCTCCGCTGGCGCCGGTTCTGGAGCAGCTGCTGGTCGGGCGGCCCCACCGCACGGGGCTGGAGACCCTGCGCCGCTACGTCGAGAACGGGCTGCCCGAGCTGGACGAGCGGCACCGGCGCTACGTCGGCGACAAGGTCGCCCGCCTCTCCCGGACCGTCGTCGGCACGTAGCCGACGCCGCACCGCGCCACTGGTTAGGTTGGCCCGGGATGACCGGCGACCCCCCCGCCCCGCGGGTCCCCGCCTGGTTCCGGCGAGCGCTGGCCGAGCCGTACGGGGACGAGCAGGTGGTCGTCGGCGGCGCGGCCGTGCACTACCTGGCATGGGGCCGCCCGGGACGGCGGGGCATCGTGTTCGTGCACGGCGGCGGCGCCCACGCGCACTGGTGGACGCACGTGGCGGCCCACTTCGCCGGCGACTTCCGGGTGCTCGCGCTCGACCTGTCGGGCCACGGGGACAGCGAGCACCGCGCCGAGTACACGCTCGACACCTGGGCCGACGAGGTCATGGCGGTGGCCGATGTGGGCGGGGTCGAGGGACCGCCGATCGTCGTCGGCCACAGCATGGGCGGCTTCGTGACGATCGGCACCGCGGCGCTGCACTCGGACCGCCTGGCCGGCGCCATCGTGTGCGACTCGCCGGTGACCGCCCCCGACCCGGAGGTCGACGCGGCCCGCATCGGCAGCGCCTTCGGCGCGCCCCGCACGTACCCGACGCTCGACGACGCGCTGGTCCACTTCCGTACGGTCCCGCCCCAGGCGCACTACCTGCCCTACGTCGTCGACTACGTCGCCCGGCACTCGGTCCGGCGCACCGAGGGCGGCTGGCGCTGGAAGTTCGACCGCCAGGTGTTCGCCCAGTTCGCCGGCGGCATGCGCTCGATCGCCCTGCCCTACCTCGGCAAAGTCCGTTGCCGGTTCGCCCTCCTCCGCTCCGAGCATGGCCTGGTCACCGCCGACATCGGCGCGGAGATGTACGAGACGCTGGGTCGCGTGGCGCCCGTCATCGAGATCCCCGAGGCCGGCCACCACGCGATGCTCGACCAGCCCCTGCTGCTGCTCACGGCCCTGCGGACGCTCGTGGCCGACTGGGAGCACTCCGAGCCCCACCGCCGGCCCGACTGACCGTTCCGGCGTCGCTCAGCCCTCGCATTCCGACTGACAGACGCCGGAACGCTGGTCTCACCAGATCCGGACCCGGACGTCCTCGTCGAGCCACATGGCGTCGTCCTTGCTGACGCCGAAGGCGTCGTGGAACTCGTCGAGGTTGCGGACCACGTTGGCCCGGAACTCCGGCGGCGAGTGAGGGTCGATGGCCAGGCGGCGGATCTGCTCGGCCTCGCGGACGACCATGCGCCAGACCTGGGCCCAGCCGAGGAACACCCGCTGGCTGCCGGTCAGGCCGTCGATCTCCGGGGCCTCCTCGTCCTGCAGGCTCAGCTTGTACGCCTTGTGGGCGATCGTGATGCCGCCCAGGTCGCCGATGTTCTCGCCCACTGTGAGCGCTCCGTTGACGTGGTGGCCGGGCAGGTCGGCCGGCTCCAGCTCGTCGTACTGGGCGATCAGCTGCTGGGCCCGCTCGTCGAAGCCGGCCCGGTCGGCGTCGGTCCACCAGTCGGACAGGTTGCCGAGCCCGTCGTAGCGGCTGCCCTGGTCGTCGAACCCGTGGCCGATCTCGTGCCCGATCACCGCCCCGATGCCCCCGAAGTTCACGGCGTCGTCGGCCTCCGGGTCGAAGAACGGCCAGCGCAGGATCGCCGCGGGGAACACGATCTCGTTCATCCCGGGGTTGTAGTAGGCGTTCACCGTCTGCGGCGTCATGTGCCACTCGTCGCGGTCGATCGGCCCGCCCAGCTTGGCGAGGTTGCGGTCGGTCTCGAACGCGTCGCACCGCCGCACGTTGCCCAGCAGGTCGTCGGGGTCGACCTCCAGCTTCGAGTAGTCCCTCCACGTGTCGGGGTAGCCGACCTTGGGCGTGAACTGCGACAGCTTCTCGAGCGCGCGCTGCTTGGTCTCGGGCGACATCCAGTCGAGCTGCTCGATGTCCTGCCTGTAGGCCTCGACGAGCCAGCCGACCAGCCGGTCCATGTGGGCCTTGTGCTCGGGCGGGAAGTGGCGGGCCACGTACAGCCGGCCGACGGCCTCGCCCAACCCGCCCTCGACGACGTCGACGCCCCGCTTCCACCGCTCCCGCAGCTCGGGGATGCCGGACAGCAGCGTGCCGTAGAAGGCGAAGTTGGCGTCGACGAACCGGCTCGACAGGAACGGTGCTGCCGCCCGCACGTGGTGGAACACCAGCCACGCCTTCCAATCCTCCAGCCGCGCGTCGCCGACCAGCCGGGACGCGGTCTCGAGCGCCTCGGGCTGGCGCACGATCACCTCGTCGAAGGCGCCGTCGGGGACCTCGGTGGCGACCAGCCACGTGTCCCAGCCGAGGCCCGGTGCCAGCCGGTCGAGCTCGGCCCGGGTTCGCTTGTTGTAGGTCTTCAGGGCGTCGCGGCTGTCGACGCGGGTCCAGTGTCCGGCGGCCAGCGCGGTCTCCAGGGCCATGATCCGCTCGGCCGCCCCGGCCGGGTCGGGCTCGTCGACGAGCCGCAGCATGGCGGCGATGTGCTCGACGTACGCGGCACGGGTCTCGGCGTAGGCGTCCTCCCGGTAGTACGACTCGTCGGGCAGACCGATGCCGCCCTGCACCAGGTTGACGATGTAGCGGGTGGCGTCCTCGCCGTCGTTGTCGACGTACCAGCGGACGACGCCGGGCGTGCCGTGGCGCTGCAGCCGCCCGAGCAGCGACAGCAGGTCGTCGACCGAGGTCACCGCCCGGATGTCGGCCAGGTCGCCGGCCAGCGGCTCGGCGTCGCGGGCCTCGACGGACTGCTCGTCCATGAACGACGCCCACAGGTCGCCGACCTTGCGCTCGTCGCTTCCGAGGGGCGCGTCGCCGGCCGCGGCCTCCTCGGCCAGGGCTCGCACGTCGAGCTCGGCCTGGTCCCGCAGGGCGTGGAACGCCCCGTGGGCGGCCCGGTCGGAGGGGATCTCGGTCTCGGCCAGCCACCGGCTGTTGACGTGCCGGAACAGGTCGTCCTGGGGGCGGATGTCGGAGGACAGCTCGTCGACGGCGATGCCACTCGGGAGGGTGTCGGCCATCCGGCCAGCCTAGGGCTCTACGCCTGGGCTCCAGACTGCAGCAGCGCGTCCACGAGGCGAGCGACGGACTCCATGGTCCCGAACAACGACTCGGCGGCCGCCGCGTCCGGGTCGACGCCCACGAGCAGCTCGATGCCGAGGAACAGGGCGGCGACCGCGGTGGTGAGGTCGGCGGCCGGCAGCACGCCGGCGTAGGGCGTGCCCTCGAGCAGGCGGTCGATGGTCTCGCCCACCAGCGCGGTCCACGGCTCGAAGGCGTCCCGGACGCCCTGGGCCAGCTCCTCGCCGCCCACGGCGCCCGCCAGCATCTGGGTGAGCGCGGCGACGGTGCCGGCCTGGAACTCCTCATCGTGGAGCCGCTTGGCCACCGCCACCAGCCCCGCCAGCGAGTCGACGTCCTGCAGCGCCTCGGCGTACAGCGCCGAGCGCCGCTCGCTCTCGCTGCGGGCCACCGCGATCAGCAGGGCGTCGACCGAGCCGTAGTGGTAGAAGATCAGCGCCTGGTTGAAGGCCCCGTGGCGGGCGATGCTGCGGGCGCTGATCCCGGCGATGCCCTCGTCGCGCAGGGCGGCCAGCGCAGCGTCGAGGATCCGCTCCCGGGTCGACGCGGGGGCGGCCGTCGGGGCCGGCGCAGCGGGGTGGCGGCGGGTGTCGGTGTCGGGAGGCACGGTGGGTCCGAGTGTGCCGGGCCGCGTCATCCGGGCGCGGTGAGCGGCACCTCGAGGTAGCGGGCGTCCATGAGCGTGCCGAGCGACCAGGTGGCGTAGGTGCGGGGGAAGGCGGCGAGCCCGTCGCCCACCGCCGTCTGGTTGAGGTGGGCGACGGCCCGCCGGGCCTCGTCGGCATAGCGGTCGGCCGTGGTCAGGGCGCCCGCCACGGCCCCCGACCGCCGTACCAGCTCGAGGGCGGCGGCCACCCGCTCGCCGCCCGCCTCGGGGTCGAGCAGCCCGCGCAGCTCGTCGCCGTCGGGCGTGCGCAGGGCGGACAGGACGGGGAGCGTGTAGACGCCGCTGGCGATGTCGTTGCCGGTCGGCTTGCCGAGCCGTTCCTCGTCGCCGACGATGTCGAGGACGTCGTCGAGGACCTGGAACCCCATGCCGAACGCGTCCCCGAACGCGGCCATGGCCTCGGCGTTGCGGTCGGTCAGGCCGCCGCAGTGGGCGCCGAGCTTGCAGGCGCAGGTGAACAGCGCCGCCGTCTTGCCCCGCACGGACGCCAGGTGGGCCTCGACGGTGCGGTCGGGGTCGAACGCGTCGCGCATCTCGAGGACCTGGCCCTCGCACAGCTCGCCGAGCGCCCGGGCGAGGAGGCCGGCGGCCTCGCCGCTGACGCCGGCGGCCAGAGCGGCGGCCCGGGCCAGGATGTAGTCCCCGGTGAGGAGGGCGTGGTCGACGCCCTCGACGGCGTTGACGGTGGCCCGGCCCCGGCGGGTGGGGGCGGCGTCGATGATGTCGTCGTGGACGAGGGAGCCGACCTGGACGAGCTCGACGGCGGCCGCGCTGTCGATGACCCGGTCGTCGAACACACCGCCCAGCTCGGCGGTCACGATCGTGAACAGCGGCCGCAGCCGCTTGCCGCCGGACGACGCGACCCGCAGCGCGGCGTGGCCGAGCAGGGCGTCGTCGCCGCGCAGCGCGGTGGCGATGCAGTCGTCCACGGCGGCGAGGCGGTCGCCGAGGTCGACGATGCCGAACAGGCGGGCGAGGTGCCCGGGGGAGAGGGTGGGCACGGGCTCGGAGGGTCCGGGGGGCATCGGGTCTCCTCGCGGGTTGAGCGGGCGCTTTGAGCGTATGCTCAAGTCTCGCTCGGTGGCAAGGTGACGCCGGTCACGTGTCCCCCATTTGGGTGATCCCCGATCGCAGACCTCTCCTATTTACCCAAGTGGAGTCTCCGTATGGGGACAATTGACGGTTCGTCATCGTGGGATGAGGATCTGGTCACTCACCACGGGTCCGAGCCGTGGTCAGTGACACGTGGCGGCGACACGACGCGGTGCCGCCGAGGAAGCACGAGCTAGAGTGCGCCGACCCCGCCAGCGATCCGCGCCGACGTCTCGACGGCGGGGCCTGACGCATTGCGTCCACCCACCGCTCACGCACGCCCGGACCCCTCGCCGAGGGGGCAAACGTGCCACTCAACAAAACTCCTATTACCCGGAGGGCAAACCCTCTAACCCGGAGATCGGTCCACCGCAGCCGCCCGCGACGGAGGGTGCTGGGCGCCACAGCGGTGGCGCTCGTGCTGTGCGTCGGCGGCACGTTGGTCTCGCCGGGGGCGTCCGCCCAGCTGTCGCAGCAGACCCAGTCGCTGGACGGGGCCGGCAACAACCGCAACCGGCCGGACTGGGGTCGGGCCGGCACCGCATACAGCCGCGTCGCCGCAGCCCGCTACGCGGACGGGCGCAGCCAGCCGGTGAGCGGGCCCAACTCCCGGTTCGTGAGCAACCGCATCTTCAACGACGTCAACCAGAACCTGTTCTCCGAGAACGGGGTCTCGCAGTGGGGCTTCACGTGGGGCCAGTTCCTCGACCACACCTTCGGGCTGCGGGACGAGGCCGGCACCGTGGCCAACATCCCGTTCGAGCAGGGCGACCCGCTGGAGAGCTTCACCAACACGCTCGGGTCCATCCCGTTCACCCGCTCGGCGGCCACGCCCGGGACCGGGGTGAGCAACCCGCGCCAGCAGACCAACACGGTCAGCTCGTACATCGACGCCTGGGCCGTGTACGGCGGGACCGACACCCGGCTCGACTGGCTGCGCGAGGGCAGCAACGACGGCAACCCGAACAACAACAGCGCCCGGCTGCTGCTCGACCCGAGCGGACTGCTGCCGCGCCGTGACGCCAGAGGCAACGCCGCCACCGCCCCCACGATGGCCACCGACGGCCGACTGATCGGCCAGCCCGGCCGGGCCGTGGTGGCCGGCGACGTGCGGGCCAACGAGAACATCGCCCTGACGGCGACCCACACACTGTTCGCCCGTGAGCACAACCGCATCGTCGGCCTGCTGCCGCGGAGCCTGAGCGAGGACACGAAGTTCGCCATCGCCCGGCGGATCGTCATCGCCGAGCAGCAGTGGATCACCTATAACGAGTTCCTCCCGACACTCGGCGTCACGCTGCCGGCCTACCGGGGCTACAACCCGAACGTGAACGCGAACCTCGGCAACGAGTTCGCCACGGTCGGCTACCGGGCCCACAGCATGATCCACGGCGAGATCGAGCTGGAGGCCGACGCCGCCCGGTACACGCCGACGGAGCAGGCCGCGCTCGAGGGCATGGGCGTCGAGATCATCCCCAGCGAGGAGGAGCCGGGCGTGGTCGAGCTCGTCGTGCCGCTCAATGTGGCGTTCTTCAACCCCGACCTGGTCGGGCTGCTGGAGCTCGGACCGCTGCTGCAGGGCGTCGGCCTCGAGGCCCAGTACAAGAACGACGAGCAGATCGACAACCAGCTGCGCAGCGTGCTGTTCCAGGTCCCGGTGTCGGGCAATCCCGGCTGCCTCGACGGGCCCGAGCTGCCCGAGTGCTTCGAGGGCGTCGTCGACCTCGGCGCCATCGACGTCGAGCGGGGCCGCGACCACGGCATGCCCGCCTACAACCAGCTGCGGAACGCGTTCGGCCTGCCGTCGCGGACGTCGTTCCGGGCCGTCACCGGCGAGGCCACCGAGTTGTTCCCGTCCGACCCCGAGCTGACCCGGGGCAACGAGATCAACGACCCGGACAGCCTGGACTTCGTGCGCCTCGTCGGCCGCGACGGCCAGGACATCCCGCTGGACAGCGAGGAGGCCGAGGGGTCGGCCGTCACGGGCATCCGCCGCACGTCGACCGCCGCCCGGCTGCGGGCCACCTACGGCTCGGTCAACAGCCTCGACGCCTTCACCGGCATGATCTCGGAGCCCCACGTGGCGGGCACCGAGTTCGGCGAGCTCCAGCTGGCCATGTGGCGGCGCCAGTTCCAGGCGCTGCGGGACGGTGACCGCTTCTTCTTCGGGAACGATCCGAACCTCAACCTGATCCGGTTGGTGTACGGCATCGACTTCCGCCGGAGCCTGGGCGACATCATCGCCCTCAACACCGACATCCCTCGCAACGAGCTGGAACCGAACGTGTTCCTCGCTCCCGTCGACTGACCCCCTCCGGCGGCGGGGCGCCGCCTCCGGGTCCCGGCCACCTACACCCCGGTGGCCGGGACCCGAGGCGACCTTCACTCCGAGCTGCGCCAAAGGCGGTTCGGATCGTGCGCGGTCGCCCCTGTCGACCGCGTGTCCGCCACCGACCGACTCGGCCGGCATGCGGACCGCGCGGGGCGTTCACGGAATCCGCCGCGATCGTGGGAACGCCATTTCCGGAACTCATATGCGATCAGTGATCGCCTGCGATCGCTGATCGCATATGTGCAACTTCCGCCGACGTACGAAATGTCGTAGTGTACGACATCGGCGGGTGTGCAACGGCGGATCCGGGAGGACGTGACGTGCAGCGGAGCGGGGTGTGATCAGTCCCTACGTGCGGCGCCTCCGCCTCGCCGGCGAGCTCCGGGCTCTGCGCGCGCAGGCCGGACTCACCCACGAGCAGCTCGCCAAGCGTATCGGCCAGAGCCGCGCCCAGATCTCCCGCCTCGAGAACGGCCACGTCGTCGACCTCGACGACGTCATGCGGATCCTGGACGCGCTGGCGATCGACGACGAGCGCTGGACCCGCATCGTCACCATCGCGCGGGAGGCGGGCGAGCGGGGGTGGTGGGAGTCCAACAAGGCGATGGGCGAACGCCAGAGCCTGTACGCCAACCTCGAGGCCGGCGCCCAGACCATCCGTGAGTTCCAGATGGCGTTCATCCCCGGCCTGCTGCAGACGCCCGAGTTCACCCGCCACCGCGGCGAGTCCGACCTCGAGGTCGGTCCCGTGACCTTCGCCTCCGACAAGGCGGCCGACGGCCGGGAGGGCCGCCAGCGGATGCTGCGCCGGCCGGGCGGGCCGACGTACGAGCTGATCCTCGACGAGCTCGCGGTGCGCCGGTCGGCGGCGCCGCGCGAGGTGGTCAAGGCGCAGCTGTACCACATCGCCGCCACGGTCAACGGCAACCCGAAGATCCGCCTCCGGGTGCTGCCGGTGGACGCCGCGATCGACGGCTACGCCCTGCCGCGGTCGGCCTTCTCGATCTACACGTTCGCCGACCCCGACGACCCCACGGTGGTGGCGGTCGACACGGTCACCAGCGACATCGTGCTGACCGAGCACGACGACGTCAAACGCTACGAGGAGCTGTTCGAGCGGCTCCGCGACGCCGCATACCCGGCCCAGGACAGCCTCGAGTTCCTCATCCGGGTCGCCCAGCTGTCGGTGGCCTGAGCCCCTTTGGGGCGGTGTATCGCCGCTCCGTTCCGCGCGCCCTTGGTCGCGGGGCGTGCTCCACGCCCTCGGCGGGGCGCTACCTGCGTCCGGCCCCTCACTATGCGCGCGCCCGGTGAAGAAATATCCGTGCGGAGCGTGGCCATGAACGGCTGAAATTTTGTACTGTCAGCATCACGTGGGCTGTACAAGTACATGGGCCGATCCGGCCATTGGTCAATCCAGGAAGGGTGAACATCATGCTCCGTGACGAACACTTCACGGGATGGCGCAAGTCCAGCCTCTCGAGCGGGGGCGACAACTGCGTCGAGATCGGCTTCGCCGAGGATGGCAGGGTCGCGGTGCGCGACACCGAGATGGACGGCCGGGGGCCACTCCTGGTCTTCACCGCCTCCGAGTGGGAAGCCTTCGTCGGAGGCGTCCGCCAGGGCGAATTCGACAGCCTCTGAAATCATTTACACAGCGTCAGGAAGCCCTTGCGGTCCGTACCCGTACGGATAGATACTGAGCACGATCTAGGAACGTGGACTGTACAAAGCGGCGTGCAACACAACTCGCCGTGCTGAGCATGGCGCTGGGTTGAGCGTCGACTCGTGCTGCCCGCCCACGCGATCTGTTTCTCACCAAGCCGCAAAGGAATGAGGACATGTCCATCATTCGCGGCGCCGCGACCTCGCCAAGAGCGGCGCCGGAACGCGCATACGCTGGGGGCCCGGCCACAGGTCGGGTGGTGAGGACGCTGTTCTTTGCGGTCGGCATCGCCGCCGGAATTGCGTACGTGGCCAGGCGCTCCCGCGCCGCGGGGGCGCCTGGTGACCTCTCGGCCACCGCGCTGACCCGCCTCGAGGCACGGCTCGTCCGCCTCGAGGCCTCGCTCGACGGGTCCGACGACCCCCTCCCGGCCGTGGTGCTCGCGCCCTACGACGCCGGCACGGGCCGGCTGGCACACGAGCGCCGCCTCTCGGCCTTCGAACGTCGGCTCACGTCTGTCGAGCGCACGCGGGAGTCACGAAATCCGTTGCTGTTCGCCAAGCCGAACGGCACGACCGGGGAGGATCGCCGCCATGGGTGACATCCTCCGCGGGGTGCGGCAACGTGTGCGGCGCCCTCTAGCTCGGGGGGAGGACGCCGCCACGTGCCGCGCTTCCGGCTGGCGGCTGCGGGCCAGCTGCACCGATACGGACGGAGCCATGGTCTGCCCGCTGTGCAGCCGACCCGTGCCGACCCGCCGGGACTCGATGGTCCGCCATCCGGTTCAGGTCATCCAGGACCACCCGGCCTGCGCCTGAGGGTGCGCCGACAGGCGCACCCGTGGCCCGAGCGGCCCGCTGCGAAGCAGCAAGAGCGGGAGGCACCGTGAGGGTGCGCCGACAGGCGCATCCCTCGGCCCGAACGGCCCGCTCGGTCAGTCGACCAGCATCATGGTCCCGAGCGCGGGGCCGTAGACCTTCTGGGCCCCGGCCCGGTCGAGCTCGGTGATGGCGAGCTCCCGCGAGCCGACCTGGCCGCAGAAGTAGTGCATGACCGACTGGGGGTCGTAGGCGGTCAAGTCCAGGGTGTCGTAGGTGGGCTCGTCCGGGCACGCCGCAGGTGCCTCGCTGCGGATGTGCTCGTGCCGGAAGCCGAGCGTGTGGCCCAGCTCATGGCGCAGCACCCCGATCCGGTCGAAGATCAGGTCGTCGCGGTAGAACGACGGGTCGATCAGCACCCGGCGCCGGGCCGGCGGGTAGGTGGGGAAGAAGGCCGAGGCGATGAACTGCCCGCCGGCGTCGATGTAGCGGACGGTGAAGACCAGCTCGGAGCTGATCTCGTCCGGCGAGGCCGAGACGTCGCCGTGGTCGTCGTGCGCCTTGAGGTGGGCGAACTCGATGCCGCACACCTCCATCCAGGCCTGGGTGGCCTGGGCGGTGCAGTCGACGGCCGTGTCGTAGTCCGACTGGCTGGGGAAGCTCTCCCGCAGGACCGTGTACGTGACGACCTTGCCGGGCCGCCACCGCACGATGCGCCCGCCGGGGGCCACGACGACCAGGGCGTCCTCGCGGCCGCTCTGGTCGGCCGGGGTGAGGCCGACGTCCCGGGCCTTGGCCCGGACGTCCTGCTGGAGGGCGTAGAGCTCGAGCTCGTCGTCGTCGAAGAGCAGGTCGCCCTCGAGGACGTAGTACGTGGCGTCGCCGATGGTCACCCGCCGCGCCGTGTTCCGCAGGTCGTCGAGCTGGGGGGACTGCTCGGCCTCGGCCCGGAGGTGGGGAATGTCCTGGAACGTCTGGGCTGCCAAGGTCTTGGTTCGGGTGGCATCAGCCATGGGGATACTCCCTCGGTAGATTGCAGATGACGTCGGCTGGGGAATGCGAGGTGACCCGGTGATGGGCCAGCGAAACGAGACACTCGAAGCACAAGAGCTCCGCGCCCGTCCGGAGATACGCGAGCAGGTGGTCGAATCGTCCGAGTTCCGCGCGTGGCGGGACGAGCTGCCCACCCTCGAGATCGACGGTGAGCGCTTCTACCTGCCGTGGGGCGACGTCCCCATGGACGCCGACCAGATCGTCTACCACTGGGCCCGCTCCCACGGTCTGCTCGACGGAGCGGAGCGTAGCGACGACCGGGGCCCCGTCGGGAACCCCGGCCGCCGCCCGCCGATGACCTGACCGCCCAGACGCTGCGGCGGTCAGCGGTGGTCAGGGCGTGGCCACCACCGTGATCAGGGCATTGACCGCCGGGTCGACGTCGATGGTGTCGTTGCCCGCCTGGCCGTTGATCGCGAGCCGGTCCGCCGGCTCGCTGCCGGCGATCGCCGTCGTGGTCTTGAGGCCGGTGACCTCGATCCCGTTGCCCGCGGCCGTGGCGGCGATGGCCTCGCTGCGGGCCGAGCCGTTGACGGTGACCAGGTCCTCGGCGCCGTCCGGACCACCGGCCGGCCCGGACAGGTCGACGTTCGCGAGCTGGACGTCGGTGCCCGTCATGTCGTTCACCGTCATCGTGTCGATGCCGCCGAGGGCGGTGAGGTCGAGCGCCTCGACGTCGTCCATGTCCATCCGGATGTTGGCCACGTCGCGCAGGAACAGCGAACGCGACCCGTTGGCCGTCAGGCTCATGTTCTCGTCGGCGCCCGCCCCGTTGAAGTCCAGGGTGTCGAAGCCGAAGCCGCCCTCGACGATGTCGCTACCGTCGCCCGGGTCCCAGCGGAAGCTGTCCCGTCCGGAGCCGAGCGTGCCAGTGTCGTTGCCGCGGTTGCCGTCGACGAAGTCGTTGCCGGCCCCGCCGAGGAACTGCTCGGCCCCGTCGCCGCCGTTCATGCTGTCGTTGCCGTTCTCGCCCTCGACGGTCAGGGCCTCGTCCGCGAACGTGCCGTTGACCTGGTCGACCCGGAACGAGTCGGCACCAGACCGCAGCGTCACGCGGATGCTGCTGAACGTGGCCCGGTCGAAGCTGGCGTCCGCCGTACCGTCGTCGCCGAAGTCGACCTGGAGCGTGCCCGACTGGCCGGGTGCCAGCCGCAGGGCGACGCTGTCGTTGGCCGCCGACCCCTTCACCGTGAGCGTGTCGTCGGCCACGTCGGCCGTGAGTGCGGCGCCCGCCGGGCTTGCCGCAGCGAGACCGGCGGCCACGAAGGCCAGCGAGCCCGCCGCGAGGCCGAGTCGCCGCGCGCCGAGGATGTCTGTGAGCTGCATGGATGTCCTCTTCCTGGGGAGATGACCGGCCGGGGAGCGACCGGTGCACGCCAGTGGACGCCGGGAACGGCCGGCGGTGCATCCGGCAAATTCCCTATCTGCGTCGCTGCGCGCCTGTGGCCCCCGTGAGGCACGATGCGTGCGGGGGCGAGCCTCGCACGTACGGGGGGAACGTCGTGGAGAGCACCGCGGCCGTCGAGGCCGAGCGCCGGGTCGTGTAGCTGACCGGGGACGAGGGTGGCGAGTGCTTCTACAGGTTCCGGTACGTGAGCCGCGCCATCCTGGGTTCGGGGGGCCCGATGGAACCCGTGAGAGGCCGGTCCGCTAGTACGGGGGCGTGGCCGACCGCACCGAGATCCCCGCCGGCGTCCTGCAACGGCTGCGGGCCGCCTGCCTGGCGCTGCCCGAGACGGCCGAGGAGGAGGCTTGGACCGGGACTCGCTGGGTGGTCGCCCGCAAGACGTTCGCCCACGTGGTGGTCATCGCCGACGGCTGGCCACCGGTCTACGCGCGGGCCGCGGGCACCGACGGGCCCGCCACCGTGCTGACGTTCCGCCTCGCCGGTCCGGAGCGGGACGCACTGCGGGCGGCGGGCTCGCCGTGGTTCGCCCCGCCCTGGCACCCGGACGCGGTCGGGCTGGTGCTGGGCGAGGACGTGGACTGGGACGAGGTCGCCGAGCTGGTGGCCGACAGCCACCGGCTCATGGCGCCGCGCCGGCTGGGCCTGCGGAACCCGGACGCCGACGCCTCGTAGGCCCGCGGCCTACGGCCGGGGGTGGGCGGCGAAGAAGTCCCAGATCAGGTCGGTGGCCTCGACCTCGGTGGTGGGGACGTCACCCCCGGCCCATCCCGGCTCGCCGCCGGGCCAGGCGTGGCCGCCGCCCTCCACGGTGTAGAGCTCGACCCCGTAGCCCGCCTGGCAGCCGGTCCGTACCTGGCGCACCACGCTGGCGCTGACCTGCTCGTCGGTGGCGCCGGTGCAGCCGCCGGCCGTGGCCCACACGTCGACCGCGGTCGACACCGGGTCGTAGTCCCCGTCCATGCCGCGCGGTACGGTCTCGGCCGGTCCGCCTGCGTAGGGGACGATGGGGTCGGCATTGCCGTGGAACACGATCGCCGAGACCGGCCCGGCCGGGGCGCAGTCGACCTCCAGGGCGCCGGCGACGGGGCCGATGGCGGCCAGCACGTCGCTCATCTCGCAGCCGAGGCGGTGGACCATCATCGCCCCGTTCGACATGCCGGTGGCGTAGATCCGCTGGGGATCCACCAGGTAGTCCGCGGACACGTCGGCCACCACGTCCCGCACGAAGGTGACGTCGTCCATCATCGTCCGCCCGGCGTAACCGCAGCACAGGCCGGCGTTGAACGTCGCTGACGTCCCGGTCCCCTCGGGGTACACGGCCAGGAAGCCCGCGCTGTCGGACTTCGCGCTCATGCCGCTTATGCGGTTGGCGATCTCGGCACTGCCGCCGCTCCCGTGGAGCACGAGCACCAGCGGGACGGCTTGGCTGCCGTCGTAGCTGGGGGGCACGTGGACGACGTAGGTCCGGTCCAGCCCGCCCCACCGCAGCACGACGGGCACGTCGATACCGGGTTCCGGCGGCGCGGTGGTGGTCGGCGTCGTCCTCTGGTCGTCCCGGCCTCGGGCGATCAGCAGCGCCCCCACGCCGGCCGCGACGACGATGACGATGCCGACCAGCACGGTCAACGTCTTCCCCCATCCCCGCGTAGCGATGCCATTGTGTAGCCCATTTCGCGGAACCGTGTCCGTATCACGGGATGCCAACCCGCGCCTCTCCCGTACCGTGACGGGGATGCGGATCACCAGAGTGGGAGACTTCACGCTGGGCTGGGGCGAGAGCCTGGTGTGGGACGACCAGCGGGGACGGCTGTATTTCGTCGACTGCGCGGCCCGGGCGCTGCACTGGCTCGACGGCGACGGCGACGAGCTGCATACGCTGCCCCAGCCGTCGATGCCGGCCGGCGTGGTCCCCACGACGGAGGGCCTGCTGGTGGTGGCGCTGCACGACGGCCTCTATCTGGTCGACCCGGACGACGGCACCACCGGCCTGCTGGCCCGCTATCCCGACGAGATGGGCGGGCGGGCCAACGACGCCTGCGCCGATCTCGACGGCAACCTGGTGACCGGCAAGCTCAACCTCGGTCCCGGCGAGGGCTCGACCTGGTGGTACTCGGCGCGCCGCGGCTGGCGGTTGCTCGACCCCGACATCGCCAACACCAACGGGCCCGCCGCCGGCGTGCTCGACGGGCAGATGACGCTGGTGGTCGGCGACACGTCGGCCCACTACTACGCCTACCCCTATGAGCCGGCCGAGGGATCGGTCGGGCCTCGCCGCGTGTTCGGCGACATGACCGACCTGGAGGGCGGGCCGGACGGCTCGAGCCTCGACGCCCACGGCGGGCTGTGGTGCGCGCTGTACGGCGGCGGCCAGCTGGTCAGGTTCACGGCCGCGGGTCTCGACCGCGCTCTGCCCCTGCCGGTCGACAACCCGACCGACGTGACGTTCGGCGGGCCCGCCCTCGACCGGCTGTACGTCGTGTCGGTCGCCGCCGGCCCCGACGCCGACGGCGACGGCCTCGACGGGGCGCTGCTGGTGATCGACGGCCTCGAGGTCACGGGGCGTCCCGAGCCCCGGTTCAGCCTGGCCTGACCGTCACTCGGGCGCGGCCAGGTACGCCTCGGTCAGCAGGTCGCGCAGCGCGCTGTCGAGGTCGTCGGGTGAGCGCACGTTGGCGATGTGGTGGTAGCGGCCGCTGTACGGGATCACCTTGCGGACGATCGTCGGATGGGTGGCCCGCCGCGGTAGGGCGAACGACACCGCCACCCAGCGTTCCATCGGCCGCAGCTGGGCAAAGCCGCCGGCCCGCTTGAGGAAGATCCCGACCGAGACCGGCTCGACGTGCAGCGGTCCCAGCGTCGACAGGTGCGCGATCACGGCCTCGCACACCGGACGCTCGTGCGGGGGGCCGGTGGCGAAGTACTCCTCCAGGTCCATGGCCGGGGCGCACTCGTGGGACTGGCCGGCCCGGCGGAACCGGCGCCCGCACTCGGGGCAGTCCCAGCCGGCCATCAGGTGCGGATCCACTCCTGGAGCCGGGGGATGGCCCGGTCGACGTTGCCGCCGTAGACCCGGGCGAACACCGGCCGGGCCACCACCGCGAGCGGTCCGTCGAGGCTGACGGTCCAGGTCAACGTGGTGCTGTCGGGGTCGCCATGGGGCGTGAACCGGTGGTCGTAGATGATCCGCATGCCGGGCACGCCGCCGGTCCACTCCCAGCGGAGCGGCGGTTCCCAGGCCGTCATGCGGAACGTCGAGCTACCGAAGTACCGGACCCGCAGGGTCCCGCTCGACGCCGGCGTCAGCGGGCCCGGCGGCGACACGGTCACCGACGTGATGTGCGGGGCCCACTCGGGCCACCGCTCGACGTCGGTGAGCCGGCGCCACGCCTCGTCCGGCGGGACCCCGACGTCGAAGACCCGTTCGACCGCGGTGCGTGGCACCGGCCTCAGTCCACCCGGCCGTCGAGGACGGCGTCGAGGTCGTAGCGGACCGGCCGCTCCAGCTGGTCGTAGCCGCAGGACAGCGGGTCCCGTTCCGGGCGCCACCGCACGAACTGCGCTGTATGGCGGAACCGGAAGCCCTCCATGTAGTCGTACCGTACCTCCACCACCCGCTCGGGCCGCAGGGGCACGAACGACATGTCCTGGCGGGCGTTCCAGCGGTGGCCGACGCCCCGCTGGTTCTGGACCTCTGCCTCCTCGGCCGCCCACCGCCACGGATGGTGGTCGAAGTCGGTCACCAGCGGCCGGAGCTCCTCGAACAGCTCGCGGCGCCGGGCCATGGGGAACGCGCCGACCACCCCGACCGACACCAGCAGCGGGCCCTCGTCGTCGCCCGCCGCGCCGGCCTGCCACTCGCGCCACTCGTCCGGGATCACGGATGTGTCCGGGTCGTCGTACAGCCCCAGCAGCAGCGACCCGATCGCGTCCCGGCTGGTCTTGTGGACCCGGTAGCCGGCGACGACGCAGTCGGCGGTGCGGACGTGCTTGATCTTCGTCATCACCCGCTTGTTGGGCTGGTAGGTGAGGTCGTCGGGTTTGGCGATGAGGCCGTCCAGCCCGGCGCCCTCGAACACCTCGAACCAGCGGGCCGCCTCGTCCTCGTCGCGGGTGAGCGGCGTGACGTGCACCGGCGCGCCCGCACCCTCCAGCGCCTGCTCCAGCAGCGCCCGCCGCTCGGCGAACGGTCGGGCGGTCAGGTCGCGCTCGCCCAGGGCCAGCAGGTCGAAGGCCACGAACGCGGCCGGGGTGCGCTCCGCCAGCATCCGCACCCGGCTGTCGGCCGGGTGGATCCGCTGCTGCAGCGCCCAGAAGTCGAGGCCGCCGCCGTCGGGGTCGGCGACCACGATCTCCCCGTCGATCACGCAGCGCCCGGGCATCCGGGTGCGGAACGCCGCCACCAGCTCGGGGAAGTAGCGGGTCATCGGCCGCTCGTTGCGGCTGCCGATCACCACCTCGTCGCCGTCCCGGAACACGATCGAGCGGAACCCGTCCCACTTGGGCTCGTAACACTGACCAGGGGGGATGGACGCGACCGGCTTGGCGAGCATCGGCGCCACCGGCGGCATCACGGGGAGCTGCACGGGCCCATCCTGGCCGCCCGCTACGGTGCGCGCATGATCTCGCATCCGTGCTCCACGTGCGGGGCGGCCATCGAGGGCGAGACGATCGAGGCCTACGGCGAGGCCGGCTTCGCCCACGCCCGGGGCGAGCACCCCGACGACGTCGCCCAGTTCTCCGACATGACGGTCCGCAACTTCTTCGAGGGCGAGGCCCGCATGACCGGCGGGTCGGAGCGTCTCGCGGACATCGGCGACGTGGAGGTCCACCCGGTCACGGAAGACCGCATCGACGACTGGCTCGACTTCTTCGACCACGACGCCATGGTCGGCGTCCCCCAGAACGCCGCCTGCTACTGCCTCGAGCCCCACGAGCTCGCGCCGCGGCAGCCGTTGCCGCGGCAACGCCACTGGCGCCGGCGGCGGGAGGAGGCTGTCGAGCTCCTGCGGTCCGGCACGATGTTCGGCTACCTGGCCTACGCCGGGGGCCGACCGGCGGGGTGGATCAACGCGTCCCGCCGGGCGGACACGACGCTGTTCCGGCGGGGCGACGACGTCGACGCCACGACCGCGTCGGTGGCCTGCTTCGCGGTCGCGGCGCCCTACCGTGGCCACGGGATCGCCCAGCGGCTGCTGGCGCGGGTGATCGAGGACGCCCCGCGCCGGGGGCTGGACGCGATCGAGGCCTACCCGCCGCGGGGGCAGGTGCCGGAGACGATGAACTTCCGCGGGTCCCGCCGGATGTACGACGGCGCCGGGTTCAGCGAAGTCAAGGTGCGCACCCACGACGCCGTGGTCCGCCGCCCGGCGGTGGGAGGCTGATCCGATGCCGAAGGTGATCGCCGACATCACGATGTCGCTGGACGGCTACGTGACCGGGCCGGGCGCCGATCCCGAGCATGGCCTCGGGGACGCCGAGGAGCTCCACGCCTGGGTGATGGAGCAGGACGCGGTCGACACCGAGGTCCTCGAACGAGCGACCGCGGCGTCCGGGGCGGTCGTGATGGGCCGGCGCCTGTTCGACGTCGTCAACGGGCCCGGCGGCTGGACCGAGGAGATGGGCTACGGCGCCGACCAGGCGGCGGCGCCCCCGTTCTTCGTCGTCACGCACGCGGCGCCCGGGGACGTCCGCCTGGTCCGGGAGCTGGGCATGCGGGTCACGTTCGTCGACGACCTGGCGGCGGCCATCGACCAGGCCCGGGCCGCCGCGGGCGACGGTCACGTCGTGATCATGGGCGGCGGCGACGTCATGGGCCAGGCGATCGAGCAGGGGCTGGTGGACGAGCTGCACCTGCACCTCGCACCGATGCTGACCGGTGGCGGCACGCCGCTGTTCAGGCCCGGAACTCGCCAGCTGTTCCGCCAGCGCGACGTCCGCCCGTCGACCCACGCCATCCACGTCGCCTACGAGCGGGTGCCCGCCGGCGAGGGCTAGGCGGCGAGGTGGGGGCGGAGCCGCTCGGCGATGGCGTCGGTGGCGGCCACCGCCAGGCGCGGCACCTTGCCCCACTCGGTGCCACCGCCGGGCAGCGTCCCGGCCACGTGCACGTGGACGTGGGGCACGGTCTGGTGGGCCGGGACGCCGTTGTTCTGCCAGACCGCCACGCCCTCGGGGTCGTAGGCGCCGACGATCGCCGCCGCGGCCCGCTGCACGCCGGCCACGAGCGCGGCGCCCTCGGCCGGTGTGACGTCCAGGATCGTGACCCGGTGGGCGACCGGCACCACGAGGACGTGCCCCCGGCCGCGCTGCTCGTAGGTGACCAGCGTGGCCGTCAGGCCGTCCCGCTCGAGGATCGTGTACGGCCGCGTCCCGGCCAGGTAGGCGCAGAACGGGCAGGCGTCGAGGGCTGGCAGCTCCAGCGGCACGGCCCGATGATCGCAGCCAGCCGCAAGCCGCTCGTCCGGCGGGACCGCCGCGTCGACCGTGAGCGGCGTGGCCCGGGTGGACGGTGCGGGCGCCGTGGCACGCTGGGGCCGTGGAACCGGGGGAGCGGATGCTGATCCGCTGCGAGGGCGGGCCGTCGATGTCGCGCCTGGTGCGCTATCCGCCCCCGGTGGAGGTCGAGGAGGAGACCGGCATGTACGTGCTGGTCGATGACGGGCCGCCGGAGTCGTGGTGGTACGCGTTCGTGCCCCACGAGCTGTGACGGCCGAGGGAGGGGCAGGCGTGGACCTGGAGCTGCAGATGGTGGTGGTGCCGGTGACGGACGTCGACCGGGCCAAGGCGTTCTACGAGCAGGCCGGGTTCACGCTCGACGTGGATCACGCCGCGGGCTCGTTCCGGGTGGTGCAGTTCACGCCGCCCGGGTCGGCGTGCTCGATCTCGTTCGGGAAGGGGATGGGCTTCGACATGCCGCCCGGGGTCCTGCGGGGCCTGCACCTGGTGGCCACCGACGTCGTCGCGGCCCGCGACGACCTGGTCGCCCGCGGCGTCGACGTCGGCGAGGTGTACCACTACACCAAGGACGGCCAGCGGGCCCCCGGGCCCGACCCGGGTCACGGGAAGTTCCAGACCTGCGCCGAGTTCTCCGACCCCGACGGCAACGGCTGGGTCCTTCAGGAGGTCCCGGGGTAGGTCCTTCCGGTCACCGGTTGGCGTAGAGGTCGCGCAGCAGCGCGACCTCCGCCAGGTGGTGGATCACCTCGCGGTTGATGTGCAGCACCAGCGCCGCGAAAGGGTGGTCGGCGAACGGGCCCTCGGCCTCGCCGATCGGCCGGGCCAGGCCCTCGTCGCCCAGCCCCCGGACGCCCGCCACCCAGTGGGCGTAGCCGTCGTCCAGCTGCGCCAGCGCCTCGTCCGCCGTGGTGGCGTAGTCGTGGCCGAAGTAGTCCACCGGCGGGCCGCCGAAGTGCGCGGCGTTGCGGATGCCGAACACGCCCACGATCACATGACCGAGCCGCCAGGCGATCGTGGTCACGGGCGCGGGATCTGGTGGGGGCAACTCGAAGTCGATCACCCACCCGCCGGCGCCGGCCGCCATCGCCGTCGTCGCCTCCGCCCGCGGGCGGACGTTCCACGCGCCCGGCACCGGCTCCCACAGGTACTCGTCGTCGGTGAGGCCGTCGAGCCGGGGCCGGGCCTGGTTCTCCCAGTGGTAGGTGAGCTGCTCGACGAGCTGGGGTCCCCAGTCCATGGCGCTTCTATACCCGGGCCGCCCCGGGTACACCGCGACGGATGGACGCGCAGGACGAGGGCCGCGGGCTGCAGGTGACGAGCCGGCGAGCAGACGGTGCTCTGGCGTGGGGCGAGGTGGCGATCTACTTCCTCACCGCCCTGATCCTGCTGGCCGGGGCCGCGATCCTGGTCGGCGACGCCGTCACCACCTTCATCGACCAGATGGCCGACGGCGAGCCCGTGCAGGCGGCCGCGGCCGAGGTGCTCAGCATCCTGCTCCTGGTGTTCGTGTTCGTCGAGCTGCTGGGCGCGGTGCGCAAGACCCTGCGGGAGCGCCGGCTGCTGGCCGAGCCGTTCCTGCTGGTCGGGATCATCGCGTCGATCAAGGAGATCGTGGTCGTGGCCGGGGCGGAGCGGCCCAAGGACGAGGGCTTCGAGGCCTTCCGTAACGGCATGGTGGAGATCGGGGTGCTGGCCGGGGTGATCCTGATCCTGGCCGTGTCCGCGTTCCTGCTTCGGGCGCGGCAGGAGAAGCCGCCCGAGGAGGACGGCACTCCCTAGGCCTCGTCGCCCGGCTCGACGGGCTCGCGGCCCCGCACAACCGGGAACTGGCGGTCGGGGTCGTCGGCGGGCCTGCGGCCGGTGGGGTCGTCCGGCGGCCGTCCCTGGAGCACTACGGCTCCCGCGGGCGCGTACTGGAGGATGTAGGCCTTGCGGACGTCCGCCGTCACGTTGGGCCCGGTGAGGTGCGGCGTCAGGCTGGAGAACACGACCACCCCGCCCGCGCCGACTTCGGCTACGGCCACGTCGCCCGGGTCCTCGAAGCACTCCCAGCCCAGCGGCTCGACGTAGGTGTGGGACAGGGTGCCCGCCCGGTGCCTGCCCGGGGCGACCTGGGGGCAGCCGTTGTCGGCGGTGGCGTCGGTGAGCGCCACCCAGCACGTCAGGTACTGCTGTGGCTCGACGAAGGCGTAGCCGTTGTCCTGGTGCCACGGGAAGCGGCGGGGCTTCTCCGGCTTCTTGTAGACCGCCTGGTCCCAGTACAGGTTGACGTCGGGGCCGACGAGGTCGGCGCACACGCCGGTGAAGAACGGGTCGCGGGCGAACGCCGCCAACCGGGGAGACCGGGTCACCAGGTGGGTGGTGAAGGTGATGGCGCCGGCTTCGGCGATCGAGATCCGCTGGTCCTCCAGGCCGGCGAGGTACGCCTCGACGCCGGCCTCGAACCGGTCGATCTCGCCGACCACCTCGGCCACGGTGGCGGGATCGAACACCTCCTCGACCACGACGTACCCGTCCCGGTCGAACGCGGCCACCTGGTCGGCGGCCAGCCGCCGGTGGGGCGGGGGCGACGGCTGCCAGGCGAACCCGCGGTTCCAGGGGTGGAGCGTCACGTCGGCGTCGGTCATCCTGGCTCCTCCTCGCCGCCGCAGGTCCTCAGCGGACGGTGACGAAGTCGTTGACGACCCCCGGGTGCAGGTCCCGGGTGCCGGTCGCGGCGAAATGGTAGGTCATGGCCGCCCGCAGGCCGTCGGTGACGTTGTCGCTCGACCGGTGGACGAGGTGGCTGTCGAACACGAGCAGGTCGCCCGGGTCCATCGGCATCGCCACGGCCCCGGACACGTCGCGGTCCACGATCTCGACGTAGCCGATGTTGGCGCCGGGGCGGCGGTCGGGGACGTGCGTGTGGATCGGGTCGCGGTGGGATCCGGGGAGGACGTGGAGGCAGCCGTTGCTCGTGGTGGCGGGCGTGACGGCCAGGGAGACGCCGACGACCGGCCGGGCCGGCTCGAACGCGAAGTAGTAGCTGTCCTGGTGCCAGGGCTGGCCCCAGGCGCCGGGGTTCTTGAAGATGAACTGCGACAGGAAGCAGTCGATCCCGGGGCCGATCAGCCCGGCCAGCAGTCCGGTGAGTGCCGGGCTGGCGGCGAAGCCGCCGAAGACCTCGTCGCGGTGGAGGGTGAACACCTTCGACGCCAGCTCCTCGGGCCGGCCGGGGCGGCCGGCGAGGTTGGACTCCGGCAGGACCAGGCCTGCGGTCGCCGACCTGCCGCCGTCACCGCCGCGGCGGGCGGGCGGGCCGGAGGCGGCCTCGGCCCGGGTGATCTCGACGACCCGGTCGAGCATGCGCTCGCAGTCGCCCTGACCGGCGAAGCCCGTCAGCTTCACGTAGCCGTGCTCGTCGTAGTGGGCCCGCTCGGCCGCGGTGAGTCCGTCGATGGTGCGCATGGGTCTCCCTGGGCGGCGGCCTGTCGCTGGACTGAATACACATTCAGCTGAACAGTCGTTTAGGCTCATGACGTTTGTCAAGGGGTTCCCCGTGAAGGAGGGAGACGGCGAAGTGGTGGCCAAGGGTCCGGCACAGCGTGGCGCGGCGCGCCGGGAGGCGATCGTCGAGGCCGCGCTCGAGGTCTTCGCCGAGCGGGGCTACCGGGCCGGCGCCCTCGGCGACATCGCCGCCCGGGTGGACGTCACCGCTGCCGGGATCCTCTACCACTTCGGGTCCAAGGAGGCCCTGCTCCTGGCGGTGATCGCCGAGCGTGACCGGCTGGCCGCCGAGTCGCTGGCCCAGCTGCCCCGCACCGGTGGGCTCGAGGCCCTCGACCACCTCGTCGATCTGGGCGAGGCCATCGAGAACGAGAAGGGCCTGGCCATGCTGCACACGGTGCTGCAGGCCGAGAGCTTCGACGCCGATGCCCCGGCTCACGGCTACTTCCTGGCCCGCAGCCGGCTGGTGCGGCAGTGGCTCGAGCACGTGCTCAGCGAGGCCCAGCGCGACGGCGACGTCCCGGCCGAGGTGGACTGTGGGGCCAAGGCGCGCGAGTTCGTGGCCTACATGGAGGGCGCCGCGGTCCTGTGGCTGCTCGACGACGAGGTGTCGCTGGTCGAGCTGTACGGCACGTTCTCCCGCTCGTTCATCGATTCCCTGCGTCCCTGATCCGTTCACGACAGGTTCACAACGCCCTTCGTACGGTCGGCGGCGTGCCGCGACCACACCGTCTCGTCGCCGTCCCCGCTCTTGCTGTCGCCGCCGCGGTCGCGGCGCTCGTCGCCGTGCTGCTCGCCGCCGGCGCGTGTACCAGCGACGTCGACACGCCGCCGCCCGAGGCGGCGGCGGTCGGTTGCGACCGCGCGCTGGCCGCCTGGGCCGAGCGGGGGTTCAGCGGCGCGGTCGCCGTGCTGCGCGCCGGCGAGGTCGAGTGCCTGGCCGGCTACGGCGAGGCCGATCGCGCGTCGGGCGCGGCCAACACCGGCGACACCGTGTTCCGCATCGGCTCGGTCACCAAGGCCGTCACGGCGGCGGCCGTGCTCGACCTGGCCGACCAGGGGCGGCTGTCGCTGGGCGACCGGGCGGGCGACCTCGTGTCGGGGCTCCGTGGTCCCGCGGCGGGGGCCACGGTCGAGCAGCTGCTCGACCACCGCAGTGGGCTCACCGGCGCCCACACCCCGGCCGACGACGAGCCGATGGACCACGACCAGGCGGTGGCCGCCATCAGCCGGCTGGGCGTGGCGTTCGAGCCGGGCACCGACGAGACGTACTCGAACGCCGGCTACACGCTGCTGGCGCTGATCGTCGAGGCCCGGGCGGGAACGACCTACCGCGACCAGCTGGCGTCCGAGACGCTGCGACTGCCCGGTGGCGAGCGGGCCGGCGGGTTCTGGGACGGCGAGCCGGCGGCGGCGGGGCCGCGCGCGGTCGGCTACGTCGGGGGCGGCGCCGCCGACGGGCCGGGCCCGGTCGAGGGCGGTCATTGGGCGCTCGACGGCGCGGGCGGGCTGGCCATGTCGGCCGCCGACCTTGCCGCCTGGGTCGACGCCCTGTTCACCGAGCGCTATCCCGGTCGCACCGACCTGCCAGGGTGGGGTCCGCCTCCGGGCGCGTACGGCGAGCCGGTGCTGGCCGCGGCCGGCGGCGGCGACGGCTCGGGCCAGGAGGCGGTGGTGACGTGGCTGCCCGAGAGCGAGCGGGCCTTCGTGCTGCTGTCCAACGGCGACGAGGTCCCGGCCGAGCAGCTGATGCAGCGGGTCCTGCCGGCGTTCGCGCTTGGCGCACCGCTACCCGACCCGCCCGACCGCCCACCCCCCGCCGGCGCCGGCCTGCCCCCGCCGACCGAGGTGGCGGGCACCTACCGGCTCGCCACGGGCGGCGCCCTGACGCTGGCGGCCGCCGGCGACGGCCTCGTCCTCGCCCCGGACGGTGCCGATGCGCTGGCGGCGCTGTTCCCGCTGCCCTACGGCGTGTCCGGCGAGCAGGTGCGCACGCACGAGGGCCACGTGCGGGCGCTGCTCGACGGGGGGACGGCCGACGGGCGCGCCGAGCGGGCCGCACTCGAGGCCGAGGTCGGCACGATCGACGGCGTCGAGGTGCTCGGCACCGTCCAGGCCGGCGGCGAGCTGCGCACCTACGTGCGGGTGACCGGTTCGGGCGGCGATCGCCACGCCTGGTACGCGGTGGACCGGGTGGGCGGGCTGGCGGCCGCGGAGATCGTGGACGGGCCGCCGACGCTGACCGTGGTCGCCGGCGCCGACGCCTACCGGCCCGACGACCCGGCGGGCACGGGCCCCGAGGTGACGGTCAGGATCGTCGGCGAGCAACTGGCGGTGCAGGGGCCGCGGGGCATCGCCTTCGCCGACCGGGAGAGCTGAGGGACACTGGGTCATGCGCATCCTGCTCGTGGAGGACGACGCCGACCTGGCGGAGGTGGTCGCGCTCGGTCTGCGCAACGAGTCCTACGCGGTCGACGTGGCGGCTACGTGCCTCGCCGCCGAGGAGCTGCTGCGGACGACCAGCTTCGACGTCGCCTGCGTCGACCTCGGCCTGCCGGACGGCGACGGGCTCACGCTGCTGCGGCGCTGCCTGACGGACCCGGACCTCCGCCGGCCACGGCGCACGGTCGTGCTCACGGCCCGGGACGCGGTGGACGACCGGGTGGCCGGTCTGGACGCCGGGGCCGACGACTACCTGGTCAAGCCGTATGCGTTCTCCGAGCTGGCCGCCCGGCTCCGGGCCCTCGGCCGGCGGGGGGACCAGCAGGGCTCGACCCTGGTCGTGGGCGACGTGCGGCTCGACCTCGCGGCGCAGAAGGCCTGGCGGGGCGGGTGCGAGTTGCGGCTCACGGCCCGCGAGTTCGCGCTGCTGCGCTACCTTGCGCTCCACCCGGGCGAGGTGCTGTCGGCCGAGCAGCTGCTCGAGCACGTGTGGGACGCCAACGCCGACCCGTTCACGACGTCGGTGCGGGTGATCCTGAGCCGGTTGCGGCGCAAGCTGGGCGATCCGCCGGTGATCGCCACGGTCGCCGGGGCGGGCTACCGCATGGGGGGAGAGCCGGCATGAGCATCCGCTCGCTGCGCGTCCAGCTGGCCGTGCTCGGGTTCCTGGCGATCTACCTGCCCGTGCTGCTGGTGCGGGGCGTCACCGTGGTGGCCGAGACCGATGCGACCGTCACACAGGACGGAGAGCAGGTCACGGCCGAGACCACGACGTCCCGTTCGCCGTGGGTCACGGGCACGGTCGTGGCCCTCGCCCCGGTGGCGGCGGCGATGGCGTGGTGGCTGTCCGGCCAGGCGCTGCGGCCGATCGAGCGGGTGCGGACGGTGGCCGAGGACATCGAGGCGTCCGACCTCAGCCGGCGCATCGGCATGACACGGGGGCAGATCGAGGTGGTGGCGCTGGCGGCCTCGTTCGACGCCATGCTCGACCGGCTCGAGCGGGCGGCCGAGTCGCAACGGCTCCTGGTCGAGGAGGCCAGCCACGAGCTGCGGACCCCGCTGGCCGTGCTGTCCACCAACGCCGAGGTGCTGCTCGCCCACCCCGAGCCGACGCTCGACCTCTACCGCGACGGCATCGTGCGCTCGCAGCAAGCCGCAGGGCGGTTGGCGCACACCGTCGACGACCTGCTGGTCGACGCGCGCGGGCGGGCCCGGGCGCTGGTCCGGCGGCCGGCGGACCTGGTGGCGGTGGCCGCGGCGGCGGTAGACGACGCCCGGGTGCTGGCGGCGGCCGCGGGGGTCACGGTCGCGGTGACCGGACCGGCGGGGGCCGAGGTCCCGGTCGACGAGCCGACGGTGCGGCGCGCGATCGGCAACCTGGTGGCGAACGCGGTGCGCCACGCGCCGGCCGGGTCGACGATCGACGTGGTGGTGGCGCCGGGTGACCGCCAGGTGGCGGTCACCGTGGCCGACCATGGTCCGGGCCTGTCCGCCGACGCCCAGCGGCGGGCGTTCGAGCGGTTCTGGCAGGGCCGGGCCGACGGTGGCGGCACCGGGCTGGGCCTGCCGATCGCCCGCCAGATCGCGCGGGCGCACGGCGGCGACATCACGGTCCGCTCGCCCGGGCCGGCCGGCGACGGGGCGGTGTTCACGCTGACCGTGCGCCGCGCTCCGTGAGCGGGTGTGGGGAACGACAATGGGGCCATGCGCATCGAAGTGGGCGGCGGGCGGCTGTACTTCGACGTCGAGGGGGTCGGGCTCGTCGGCGAGGGACCTCGCATGGTGCCCCGGCCGACGGTCGTGCTCGTCCACGGCGGGCCGGGAGCCGACCACAGCGTGTTCAAGCCCTGGCTGTCGCCGCTGGCCGACAGCGCCCAGCTCGTCTACGTGGACCTGTGTGGCTCGGGGCGGTCCGACCGGGGCGATCCCGACGACTGGGCCTGGGACCGGTGGGCGTCCGACGTCGTCGCCCTCTGCGACGCGCTGGAGATCGACGCGCCCGTCCTGCTGGGCTCGTCCGCCGGCACATGGGTGGCGCTCCAGGCCGCACTCGATCACCCGGGGCGCGTCGGCGGGCTCGTGCTCGACAGCGCCATGCCGGCGACCCACGGGCATGCCCTCGAGGTGTTCGCCCGCACCGGCGGTCCCGAGGCTGTGGCGGCCGCCCGCCGCTTCTACGCCGCCGAGCCGGGCGAGGAGGTGATGCGCGAGTTCGTCGAGCGCTGCATCCCGCTCTACACCCGCCGCATGCCGGGTGAACTTCGGGCAGACATCCTGGCCCGGATCCAACGCAACCCCGAGGTCGAGTGGCGCCTGCGCACGGGCGCCATGGCCGCGTTCGACCCGTGGGACCGGCTCCATGAGGTCGCGTGCCCGACGCTGATCCTGGCCGGCGAGGACGACCCGGTCACGCCGGCCGCCGAGGCGTCCCGCCTCGCGGAGGCCCTCACCAACGCCAGGGTCGACCTCGTCCGCTACGAGAACTGCGGCCACGGCGTGTTCCGGGAGGTCCCCGACGACGCCCTCGCCGCCACCCGCGACTTCCTGGCGAGGCTCTAGCCGCCGGTCAGCTCGGTGCGGCGTCGGGCGAGGAACGAGCGCTCGGCGTCGTTGCCGCAGGCGGCGATGGCCGCGTCGTACGCCTGTGCCGCCAGGGCCTCGCGGCCCAGGCGGCGCAGCAGGTCGGCCCGGACCGCGTGGAGCACGTGGTAGCCACCGAGGTCCAGGTCGTCCACCAGGGCGAGGGCCGCCTCGGGCCCGTCGACCTCGGCGACCGCCACCGCGCGGTGGAGCACCACCACCGCGCCCCGGTCGAACGCCTGCAGCTGGTCGTAGAGCGCCACCACCTGGCGCCAGTCCGTCTCGGCGGCGGTCGGGGCGTCGCTGTGAACCGCGTTGATCGCCGCCTGGATCTGGTACGGGCCCGGCTGGTCGCGGCGCAGGCACTGGCGGACCAGCGCCTGACCCTCGGCGATCAGCCCGCGGTCCCAGCGGGCCCGGTCCTGGGCGGCCAGCGGGATGAGCTCGCCGCCGGGGCCCACACGGGCGGGCCGCCGCGACTCGGACAGCAGCATGAGCGCCAGCAGCCCCGTCACCTCGGGCTCGTCCGGCATCAGCTCGGCCAGCACGCGGCCCAGCCGCACGGCCTCGGCGCACAGGTCCTCCCGCACCAGCCGGTCACCGCCGCTGGCCGCGTAGCCCTCGTTGAAGACCAGGTAGACCACCGCCAGCACCGCCCGCAGGCGGTCCGGCAGCTCGGCCTCGGCGGGCACCCGGTAGGGGATCCGGGCGTCGCGGATCTTGGCCTTGGCCCGCACCAGCCGCTGGGCCATCGTCGGCTCGGGCACGAGGAACGCCCGGGCGATCTCGGCCGTCGTGAGCCCGCCGAGCAGCCGCAGCGTCAGCGCCACCTGGGCCTCGACCCCCAGCGACGGGTGGCAGCAGGTGAAGATCAGCCGCAGCCGGTCGTCCCGCACGGGACCCTCCCCGCCGGCCGGCACACCGTTGTCCGCCTCGGCCAGGGCAACCGCCTGGGCCTGGCGGGCGTCCCGGGTCGACTCGCGCCGCAGCCGGTCGATGGCCCGCCGCCGGGCCGTGGTGATGATCCAGCCGGCCGGGCTGGGCGGCAGGCCCTCGGCCGGCCACCGCTCGGTGGCCGTGGTGAAGGCGTCCTGGACCGCCTCCTCGGCGACGTCGATCTCGCCGAACACGCGGACCAGGACCGCCACCGCCCGGCCGTACTCCGTGCGGAACACACGGGCGATCTCGTCGCTCGACGGGACGCTGCCGGCCGCCGTCACTCCATGACGCCCACGAATGGGCGCACCTCGATGGGCAGGGTGGTGGCGGCCGCCAGCTTGCGGCCCCACTCGAGAGCGGCGTCGAGGTCCGGAGCCGTGACGATCGTGAACCCGCCGACGTGCTCCTTGCCCTCGATGTAGGGGCCGTCGGTCATCAGCGCCCGGCCTTCCGCCACCTTCACCACGGTGGACCGGCTGGCCGGGAACAGCCCGCCGGAGAACACCCACACGCCGGCCTCGCGCATCTCGGCCTTGAGCGCCTCGACGTCCTGCATGACCTGCTCGAGGTCCACGACCTCGGGCGGAGGCGGCTCCTCGCTGTCCGGCTGCCAGATGGTGAGCAGGTAGTGCGTCATCTCGCGTCCTCCGGGGGACCCTACAGCCGGCACCCTGCCGGCCTCTCGCCCCCTACACGAACGGCACGAGCGCAGATCGACAGCCCGCCCGGGTTTCCGTCCCCGCTCGATCGAGTCAGCCGTGGACGCGCTCGACAACCGCCGCAGGCGCCGATCACGGCCTGCTCTCGACCTCCTCGCGGGCGCGGGCCAGCCGGCCCGCGGCTCGCTCGGCCACGGCGGCCAGGCGCTCGATCTCCTCGGCGCGGCGCTCGGCCGCCGCCTCGTCCTCCGTCGCCCGCACGTCGCCGGCGGCCTCGTGGTCGGGCCCGCGGTCGTCGTTCGTCATCGGCCTGCTCCTCGGGAGGATCCCGGGTGGCCTACCCAGTCGGAGGTGGCGCCAATCGGGCGCCACCGTCGGCGGTCAACCCACCGCGGCCACCGGGACGTTGGCGTAGCCGGCGACGTTGGACATGCTCACGCGGCGGAGGCCCGCGGTGTCGACCTCGAGGCGGCGCCAGCGGGATGTGAGCTCCTCGATGGCGATCCGGCTCTCCAGGCGGGCGAGGGCGGCGCCGAGGCAGCTGTGGACGCCGTGGCCGAAGCCGATGGCGACGGCCGGCGGGCGGCGGACGTCGAAGTCGTCGGGGCGGTCGAAGGCGCGGGGGTCCCGGGTGGCGGCCCCGGTCAGCAGGAGCACCGGGTGGCCGGCCGGAATCGTGCCGCCCGCGTACGTGCGTTCCTCGACGGAGAACCGCCCCTGGTACTGCGACGGCGGCAGGTAGCGCAGAATCTCCTCGACGGCGCCGGGGATGGACTCGGGGTCCTCGGCCACCGTGCGCCACTGGTCCGGGTTGGCGTCGAAGACCACGATGGCGTTGCCCACCAGCTTGGTCACGGTCTCCGCGCCGGCGCCGCCGAGCATCGTGGCAAAGCCCGTGATCTCGCGGTCGCTGAGGCGCGTGTCGGTCCCGTCGCCCCGGTCGACCGTCACCTCCGTCAGGCGGGTGAGCATGTCGTCGGCCGGGTGCGCACGCTTGTGCTTCACCAGCTCGTGGAAGTAGCCGGCGACCTCCAGCATGGCGGCCATGCCCTCGGGCGTCGGGTCCATGTCACCGGGGTGGCGGTGCAGCGAGAGGTCGAGCCACTCGCGGATCTGCTGGCGTTCGCCCGCGGGCACGCCCAGCATCCGGGAGATGATCTCGACCGGGAACGGCGCCGAGAAGTCGACCACGGCGTCGAACGAGTCCCGGCCGGCGAGGGGGTCGAGGTACTCGCGGATCACCTCGCGGACCATCGGCTCCAGGCTCGTGACCGCCCGGGGCGTGAACACCCGGCTGACCAGCGCCCGGAACCGCTCGTGCTCGGGTGGGTCCATCATGATGATCAGCCCCATCGAGCGCACGATGGCCGGATCCCGGGTCAGGCTCGACAGGTCGACCCCATGGGCGCTCGACAGACCCCGCCAGTCCCGGTGGGCGGCGACGACGTCGTCGAAGCGGGACAGGGCATAGAACCCGTACCGCTCGTTGAAGTACACCGGCGCCTCGTCGCGCAGCCGGCGGTAGACCTCGCTGGGGTCCTCGAAGAACTCAGCCGAGAACGGGTCGAACTCCACTGCTGTCGCCGTCACGGGGCCTCCCTCGGAAAGCGTCGTATGCACATCCATGAAAGCATCGCTTTTCCGCCAGTGACTAGTGTCCGCCCCTGCTGCGCGTGGTCCAGTGGGCGACCGGCAACGTCGGCCGGCACGCGGTCGCCGCCATCGACGACCACCGCGACCCGAAGCTGGTCGGCGGTCTCGACGAGTCGATCGTCGACGAGACGCTGCTCCTGCTGATCGGCGGCGACGACACCGCGCGCCACGTCATCAGCGGGGGCATGCTGGCGATCATGGAGCACCCCGACCAATTGGCGGCGCTGGCCGCCGACGCCGGCCTGCGGGAGGCGCTGGCCCGCCTGCCCGACCTCGAGCTCGACACCGACGAGCCCCTGCCGTACCGGCCGTCGAACTTCGTCAGCGGGCTGGAGGCGATGCCGGTCCGCTTCGCCCCCACGCCGGTCCCGGCATGAGCGGCGCCTTGGAGGGGATCCGGGTCGTCGAGCTCGGCGTGTGGGTGGCCGGGCCCGGCGCCGCCGGCATCCTCGCCGACTGGGGCGCCGACGTCGTCAAGATCGAGCCGCCCGGGGGCGACCCCGCCCGGACGTTCCAGCGGCTGATCGGCGGCGACGTCAACGCCGTGTTCGAGCTCGACAACCGCGGCAAGCGCAGCATCGCCCTCGACCTGGCCAGCGAGGCCGGCGTCGGCATCGCGCGGCGGCTGCTGGCAGGGGCCGACGTGTTCGTCACCAACATCCGGGCGAGCGCGCTGGAGCGCCTCGGCCTCGGCCCCGATCGCGCCCGGGCCGACCACCCGGAGCTGGTCTACGCCATCATCAGCGGCTACGGGCTGGACGGGCCCGACGCCGACCGGGCCGCCTACGACATCGCCGCGTTCTGGGCCCGGGCCGGGATCGCCGAGTCGCTGCGGGTCCCCGGCGGACCGCTGCCGTTCCAGCGGGGCGGCATGGGCGACCACTCGGCCGCCATGACCGGCGCCGCGGCGGTGTGCGCGGCGCTGGTCGGCCGGGCCCGCACGGGCCGCGGCCAGGTCGTGTCGACGTCGCTGCTGCGCCAGGGTGCGTACACGATCGGCTTCGACGTCAACGTCTCGCTGATGCTCGGCCGGACGATCGTGGTCGGGCAGCGCGAGACGATGTACAGCCCGACGGTGAACAACTACACGGCGGGCGACGGCCGGCCCTTCTGGATCGTGGGGCTGGAGGGCGACCGCCACTGGCCGGCGCTGGCCCGGGCCGTCGGCCGGCCGGACTGGCTGGAGGACGAGCGGTTCGTGTCCGGGTTGGCCCGCGCCACCAACTGCGGCGCGCTGATCGCCGAGCTCGACGCCATCTTCGCGACCCGCCCTCTGGACGAGTGGGCGGAGGCGTTCGCGGCGGAGCCCGACCTGTTCTGGAGCCCGGTGAACACGATCGACGACCTGCTGGCCGACGCCCAGTTCCACGCGTCGGGCGCCGTCGTGGGCGTGCCCGACGAGGACGGTGGCCGGGCGATGTTGGCCACGCCGGCCGACTTCGACGGCGCCCCGCCGTCCCCCCGGTGGCGGGCGCCCCGGCACGGCGAGCACACCTGGGAGGTGTTGGCGGAGCTCGGCCTGGACGCGGCGGCGATCGAGGGGCTCGTGACCGACGGCGCCGCCATCGACGGCCGGGCTCGGGAGACCTGACGGGGCGTGGCGTCCTCGGGCGGGACCCGGACGAGACGGCCCGCACCCTGGCCCGCTGGCTGGGCGAGGTCGCCGGCGTCGACGGTCCCGAGGTGTGCGACGCGGCGATCGTGTGCCACCGGCTGGCCCAACGAGACGATCCTGTTCTCCGCGGCCTGGGATGCGGTCGGCCACCCGCCGGACGCGGTCGCTGGTCGTCCGGGTCGCCGCCTCGGGGCACCGGGTGTTCCCCGACGACACGTTCCTGCGCCAGGACGCGGTGATGCACGCGCTGGCCGAGCGCAGCGACGTGCCGATGGCCCACATCCACCGAGCGGCCCGGTGGTCGGCGGCGACCGGTCGCTCTGCTGGCGCGGAGGGGTCGGAAAACATCCAGACTTTTTGCATGAGGGAGGGGCCGATGACCCCGACGGGCAAGGTCGACAAGGCGGCGCTGCGGGCGCTGCTCCGTCGCCGACCGCGTCTACGTGCCGGAGCGGGGCCAGGTCGTACTGTCTGGTCCCGTGAGCGAGGTCCGGTCACAGGTCGACGCCATCGAAGCCGCGTACCTGTCGGCCGCGTCCGCGTCGGGGGACTGAGCGATGGGCGTCGTCGTCGTCACGGGGGCCGCCAGAGGCATGGGTCGGGCCTGCGCCGACCGTCTGCTGGCGCGGGCCGACCACCTGGTGGCCGTCGACCTCGACGCGCCGGACATCGAGGGCACCGTGGGCCTGGCCTGCGACGTGTCCGACCCCGCCGCGGTCGGCCGGTTGGCCGACGAGGTCCGCCGCCTCGGGCCGTTCCGCTCGCTCGTGCACGCGGCGGGGATCTCCCCGACGATGGCCGACCCCCGGCGCATCTTCGCGGTCGACCTGGTCGGCACCCAGCTGCTGCTCGACGCGTTCGAGCCGCTGGTCGAGCCGGAGTCCGCCGCGGTGTGCTTCGCCTCCAGCGCCGCCTACCAGATCGCCCTGCTCGGCCCGGACCCGGAGCTCGACGCCCTGGTCGAGGACCCGGGGGCGGAGGGATTCCTCGACCGGGCCGCCGAGCGGTTCGACGACAGCGGGATCGCCTACGCGTGGGCCAAGCGGGGCGTGGTCCGGGCCGCGGCGCGCGCCGCGGTGGCATGGGGCCCACGGGGCGGTCGGGTCACGTCCCTGTCGCCAGGGCTGATCGACACCGGCATGGGCCGCCAGGAGTTCGAGGCCCACCCGGAGATGCAGGGCATGCTCGACGCCACGCCGCTCGGTCGCCTCGGCCGGCCCGAGGAGGTCTCGGCCGTGGTCGAGTTCCTGCTGTCGGAGGCGGGGTCGTTCGTGTCGGGCATCGACGTGCTGGTCGACGGCGGCGGCTTCCAAGGCCTCCGCGCAATCATGTAGATATCTTGGACACCATGGCACCCTCCTCCCACCATCCCGCCGTCCGGGTCGAGCTGGTCGATCACGTCGGCACGGTCACGCTCGACCGGCCCGAGGCGAAGAACGCCTGCACCGGCGACATGTGGGTGGCCATCGGCGCCGCGTTCCGCGAGCTGAGCTGGTCGGGCGCCCGGGCCATCGTGCTGACCGGCGCCGGCGGCGACTTCTGCGCCGGGGCCGACCTCGGGGGCGGCGGGCGGAACGAGGGCCGCTCGGGCGGCCAGCAGGGCAGCATGGTCGACGCCATGCGGGTGCTCGGCGACGTCGTGCTCGCGGTCCACCAGTGTCCCGTGCCGGTGGTGTCCAAGGTCGACGGCTACTGCGTCGGCGCCGGCCTCGGCCTGGCCCTGGCCGCCGACATGACGTGGTGCGCCCACCGCGCCCGATTCTCCGCCATCTTCGCCAAGCGCGGCCTCAGCCTCGACTTCGGCACAGCGTGGTTCCTGCGCCAGCGCATCGGCGCCCACAAGGCCAAGGAGCTGGCGTTCACGGCCAGGACGCTGAGCGGGACCGAGGCCGCCGAGCTGGGGCTGGTGAACGCGGCGGTGCCGGCGGACGAGCTCGACGGCGCGGTGCAGGCCCTCGTCGAGACCATCGCCGCCGGCCCCCCGATCGCCCTGGCCATGACCAAGCGCCAGCTCGACGGCGCGTCGACGAGCTCGCTGGCCCAAGCGCTCGAGGTCGAGGCGCTGGCCCAGAGCCTCAACGCCACCACAGCCGACCTCCGGGAGGCATTGACCGCGTACATGGAGCGCCGCCCGCCGGAGTTCACCGGCCGCTAGGAGCACGCATGGACACCACCGACTCGGAGAGCTGGGATCCCGTCCTCGACCACCTGGCCCAGCGGCGGGCGGCGGCGCGGGCGATGGGCGGCGAGGAGCGGCTGGCCAAGCACCGGGCGGCCGGCAAGCTCGACGCCCGGGCCCGGATCGACCACCTGCTCGACCCCGGCTCGTTCCACGAGATCGGCACGCTGGTCGGCCGCGAGGACGAGCCCGCCGACGCCCTCGTGACGGGCTCGGGACAGGTCGAGGGCCGGCCGGTGCTTGTGGCGGCCGAGGACTTCACGGTCAAGGCCGGCACGATCAGCCAGGCCGGCAACTCCAAGCGCTACCGGGTGGCCGAGCTGGCGGTCCAGGACCGCGTCCCGCTGGTGATGCTGCTGGAGGGGGCCGGCTACCGGGCCGACGGCCGCGGTCACGCCCGCACGCCGACCGACCTGCTGGCCCAGGCCCGGTGCTCCGGCCGGGTGCCGCTGGTCAGCGCAGTGCTGGGCCCGTCCGCCGGGCACGGCGCGCTGGTCGCGCCCATGTCGGACTTCGCGGTGATGAGCCGCCAGGGGTCGATCTTCACGGCCGGCCCCCCCGTGGTCTACGAGTCGCTGGGCGAGACCATCACGAAGGAGGACCTGGGCGGCCCGGCGGTGGCGCTGACCAGCGGGCTGGTCCACAACCTGGCCGACGACGACGAGGCAGCGCTCGACCTGGTGCGCGCCTACCTCCGCTACTTCCCGTCGTCGGCCTGGTCGTACCCGCCGTTCGACGAGGACGGCGACACCGGCCCCCGCGCTGTGCCGGAGCTGCTCGACATCGTCCCCAGCAACGGCCGGCGGGTCTACGACATGCGCCGCGTTGTCGACGTGGTGTTCGACGCGGGGTCGTGCTTCGAGGTGCAGCCCGACTTCGGCCGGTCGCTGCTGTGCGCCCTGTGCCGGCTGGGCGGGCATCCGGTGGCGGTCGTCGCCAACCAGCCGCTGGTGCTGGCCGGCTCGATCGACGCCGACGGCGCCGAGAAGGCGTCGCACTTCATCACCGTCGCCGACTCGTTCCACGTGCCGCTGGTGTTCCTGTCCGACAACCCGGGCGTGCTGCCCGGCCGGGCGTCGGAGCAGGACGGCATCCTGCGCAAGGGCGCCCGGATGTACGCCGCCCAGACGCTGGCGACCACGCCGAAGTTCGAGGTCACGCTGCGCAAGGCCTACGGCTTCGGGTCGATGGTGATGGGGATGATCCCCTTCGACGGACAGTCGGGCGTGTTCGCGCTGCCCGGGGCCACGATGGGCGCCATGGGCGCGTCGGCCATGAGCCGCGCCCGCGGGTCCGATGAGGACGAGGCGGCCCGCCTGAGGTCGCTGGAGGTCGAGGCGTCGTTCCGGTCGGCCCGGACCCTCGGCTTCGACGAGTTGATCGACCCCCGGGAGGTTCGCAACGTGCTGCTGCACTCGCTCGAACGGGCCCTGCACCGCCGCCAGGCACCGCCCGAGCCCGTCGCCCGCATCGGGGTGGCGCCGTGACGGCCGACGGCCGGCTCGCCGGCAAGCGCGCCCTGGTCACCGGCGGGGCGTCGGGGATCGGCCGGGCGACCGCCCAGCGCTTCGTGGCCGAGGGGGCGCGGGTGGCGGTCGGCGACCTGAACGAGGCGGGGCTGGCCGCCCTGGCCGAGGAGCTGGGCGACGCCGTGGTCACCCGGCGCTGCGACGTCACCGACGAGGCCGACGTCGAGGCGCTGACGGACGCCGCGGTCGACGGCTTCGGCGGCCTCGACATCGCGTTCGCCAACGCCGGCACGGGGTCGGTGCAGCGGGTCGTCGACATCGACCGGGCCGAGTGGCAGCGGGTCCTCGACGTGAACCTCACCGGGCCGCTGCTCACCATCAAGCACGCCGCCCGCCGCATGGGGGAGGGTGGGTCGATCGTCGTGACCGCCAGCCTCAACGCCGTGCAGCCGGGCATCGGGATGGGCGCGTACTGCACGTCCAAGGCCGGGGTGGCGATGCTCGTGCAGGTGGCGGCGCTGGAGCTCGGGCACCGGGGCATCCGGGTCAACGCCGTCGGCCCGGGGCTGGTGCGCACGGGCCTGACCGAGGGCGCGTTCGGGCTGCCGGGGATCGTCGAGGGCTACGAGGAGAACACTCCGCTCGGCCGCCACGCCCAGCCCGAGGAGGTCGCCGGCCTGGTCGCCTACCTCGCCTCGGACGAGGCGTCGTTCGTCTCCGGGTCGCTCCAGCTGATCGACGGCGGCGCCCACACGATGCGCTACCCCGACCTCCTCGGCATCATGGGGTTGCCGCCGGGCTAGCGACCATCGTCGAGCCGGCGGCCGCCCAGTCGGTGGACACGAAGCGGTGCCGGATCAGCCACTCGTCGCCCACCGGCACGAACCGGTCCCGGTAGCGGCCGTAGTGATCGAGGCCGATCTCGGTGAACACCGTGAAGTACGCCACCACCAGGGCGTGGTCCGGGTGCAGCTCCACGAACCGGACGTTGCTGACGCTGTGGCGCACGATCGGGCGGCGGCCGCCCGCCGGGCCGGGCGGCGCCGCGGGCGCGGCGTCGCGCCGGCCCACCCCGCCGATGTACGCCACGATGGCCTCCCGGCCGCGGTGGACCTCGCCACCGCGGATCTCCAGCTCGCCGTCCTCGCAGAAGGACGCGGCCACGTCGTCGAGCCGCAGCGAGTCGCCGCCCCACGAGTAGCGCGCCAGCGTGTCGCGGATGCGCTCGCGGGTGGCGAGCTCGGCCTCGGTCATGACAGCGGGTCCACCCGGAGCCGCTCCAACCGGCAGCGGGCGATGCGCCACGTGCCGTCCTGGCGGACGTACTCCTCGACGTAGTGGCCGTAGCCGGTGAGCCCGGCCCGCTCGCCGGACCCCGGACGGCGCCACTCGACGTAGTCGAACATCGCCCACGTGCCCCGGGCCGTGTCGGGCCCGGTGAGCTCGATCTCGGGCATGTGGCCGTGGTGCACGGTCTGGGTGCCGTTCAGGGCCTTGCTCACGAACCGGACGATGGCGTTGCGCCCGTGCTCGACCGCGTCCGCCTCGGGCACCTCCATGACGGCGTCCTCGGCGAACACCTGCCCGAACCGGTCCCAGTCCTTGTGGTCGAGGTGGCGGAAGTAGCGGGCCTTCAAGCCCTTGATCTCCTCGATCGCGAGGAGCCGCCGCACCACGTCTCCGTGGCCGTCGTCTTGGTCGGTCACGTGTCCTCCATCCGGTCGTAGGCGGCGTCCATCGCGTCGCGCCGCCGGTTGTAGTACGCGTGGTGGCACCCTGCCCGTGAGGTCGACCGTCATCGCGGGCCAGGCTAGCCTATACCTCTAGATGTTTGATGCGAACGCGTCCCGAACGGATCCCCGGCCGGGACCGCACCGAGCCCTGGCCACGACGCCGCCCGTGGCGCCCGGGGCCGCGCGGCGGACCACGTCGATCGACGTGACCCGGCCCGACGGGCTGCTGGGCCCGTGCGCGATCGTGCTGCGGGGACGGGACGTCGCCGCGGTCGCCGGGGGGCGCACGGAGGTCGCCGCCGAGGTGGCGCTGACGGTCCGGGTCGACCCCGCCGGTCGGCTGGGCGAGGCGACCGGGCCCGGCGCGGCGGTCCTCGAGCCGCTGGCGGGGGCGAGCCTGCGATCTGGCTTCGGCCGGCGCCTCGCCGAGGCCCTGCCCGGCGACCTGGAGCGCCGGGCCCTCGTGGCGTCGCTGCTGGAGGACATGGCCGGCGCGTTCCTGGTCTCGGGCTACGCGCCGCTGCGTGCCGGTCTCCTGCCCGCCGACCCGGCCACCGCGACGCAGCGGGCCGCCCTCCAGGCGGACGTGTGCATCGGCTGGCGGGTCGGTGGCCTGCTGCACCGGGTGCTGGCCGAGGAGGGCCGCAGCGCGGTCCCCCTGGGCCCGACGGCGCCGGCGATCGAGCGGGCCGACCCTGCGGGCTGGCACGACCTGCCGCCGCTCGGGGAGGGGACCGTCCGGCGCCGCCGGCTGCTCGAGGCCGTCCTGTCGTCCGCTGGCACCGGCGCCGCGATCCGTGCCCACTTCCGGGACTCGCACGCCGGGGGCGACGGCGAGACGGTGATGCACGAGTACGCCGTGGACGCGGAGGTCGACGGCGACGGCCGGATCGCCCGGGTCGACGTCGACCCCCGCGTGCTGCCCTGGGAGGCGTGCCCCCTTGCGGTGGCCAGCGCGGCCCGGGTCGTGGGCGTGGCGCTGGCGGACCTGCCCGGCCACGTGCGTGCCGACGTCGTCGGCACGTCGACGTGCACCCACCTGAACAGCACGCTGCGCTCGCTGGCCGACGCTCGCGCCCTGCTCGCCCCGGCTGGTCTCGGCGCGCCGGACGTCCGGGTACCGTGGTCCCGACGAACGACGTGAGAGGCACATGGCCACGAGACCCAGGCCACGCCGCGACGGCCTAGCTCGCCCGGCGCAGCGCGAGAAGCCGGAACAGATTGCCGACGAGCTGCGGCGCCTGATCGTCGCCGGCGATCTGGACGAGGGCGAGTACATCGGCCACGAGCCCGAGCTCATCGAGCGCTTCGGCGTGTCCCGCCCGTCGCTGCGCGAGGCGCTCCGCATCCTGGAGACCGAGGGTCTGATCTCGGTCGTACGGGGCGTCCAGGGCGGCATCGTCGTCCACCAGCCGGACCACCGCCAGGCGGCCCGCGGCGCGGCGCTGGTCCTCCAGGCCCGCAACGTGGCGCTCGCCGACGTGTTCGAGGCCCGCACGATCATCGAGCCCGCCGCCGTCCGGCTCGTCGCCCAGGGCCGCGGCCGCCGCTCGGCCGCTCGCCGGCTGCGGACGCTCATCGCCGAGCAGGAGCGGGTCATCGACGACCCGGAGGAGTTCGGCCGGGCCAACGCCCGCTTCCACGAGGAGCTGGTCGGCATGGCGGGCAACCAGACACTCACGATCGTCGCCGAGATGTTGAACGAGGTCGTGGCCCGGGCGGTCACGGCCGTCAGCCAGGCCGCGGCGGACGGCGACTCGCTCGCCAAGCGCCGGCGGAGCGTCCGCTCCCAGGAGCGTCTGGCGTCTCTCGTCGAGGCCGGCGACTCCGACGAGGCCGAGGAGCACTGGCGGACGCACATGGGCGTCGTCGGCAAGGTCATGCTCGGGCAGCGGGCCAAGACCGTGATCGACCTTCTCGACCACTTCTGACGGAGCCGAAGGAGCGAGCGCCATGCCGCGTGGGACGCCGGACGAGCGGGACGACGAGGCCGCCGACTGGCACCGGCGCGTCGTCGGGCGGTCGCTCCGCACGGCGGCCGAGCGGTCGGTCGACCGGGGCAAAGCGCTGATCCGGGCGGCCGCGGTCGTGCTCGAGCGGGCCAACGGCGAGGACATCACCGTGCAGGACGTGGCCGACGAGGCGGGCCAGTCGCTCCGCACTCTCTACCAGTACTTCGAGAGCAAGGACGATCTGCTCCTCGCCGTGTTCGAGGAGGCGATGCGGACCTACGCCCAGCTGCTGCGCACCGCGATCGAGGACCTCGACGCCCCGCTCGACCGGCTGGCCGGGGCGATCGTGGCCGCGGTGTCGATGCCGGCGTTCAGCGAGACCGGGTTCGACCGGGGGCTGGCCCGGCTGCGGCTCCGGCTCGCCGAGTCCCGGCCCGAGCTGGTCGGTCGGGCCCAGATCGCGGTCACGACGCTGATCCGCGAGTTGGTCGAAGCCGCGGCCGCCGCCGGGCGCATCCGTGGCGAGGACCCCGAGGCGGCCACGTTCATGGTGCTGGCGCTCAACGCCGCGTTCATCACGACCGAGCGCCTGGGCAACGACACCGGGGTCGGCCGGCCGGACATCCCGGGCATGGTGACGTTCTGCCTCCAGGGCCTGGGCGCCAGCGTCGAGCCCGCGTGGCTGGACGGCGTCACGGCGAAGGTCCGGCTCCCCGCCCGCCGCCCCCGGCTGGTCCCGGGAACCCCCCGGTCCCGGAACGGCCGGCGCCGGGCCACCGGCGCCAAACGGCCGGCCAGGAAGGCCTAGACCCCCGCCGCGATCCCCCTCGGCTTGCGCGACGCCTACGACGGTTCCCGTCGCCTCAGCAAGCGCGAGTCTTGCGGCCGGCTCCGGGCATACTGGACCGCATGGCCGAGCGGCCTGCGTCCAGCTACCGGGAGATGGCGCCCCCGCCGGCGCTCGCCGAGCACGTGGAGTGCCTGTGGATCCACCGGCTCGGCGACGGGGAGCGGATCTACCGCCAGCCCGTGTTCCCGGACGGTCGCATCGACCTTGTCGCCGTCGGCGACGACGTGGCCGTCGCAGGCCCGGCCAGCCGGCCGATCACGCAGTCCCTGGCGCCGGCGACCGTGACGCTGGGCGTGCGCTTCCGGCCCGGCGCGGCGCCCGCCCTGCTGGGGGCCGGCGCGCCCGACCTGCGCGACCGGGACACCGCCCTCGACGACCTCTGGGGCCGGGACGGGGCCGCGCTGGCGGAGCGGTTCGCGGACACCGCCCGGTGGCGCGACCGGTTGCAGGTTCTGGTGGACCACCTGACCGGCCGGCTCGCCGAGGCGCGGGCGCTCGACCCTGTGGCGGTCGGCGTCGCCGCGGCGCTGGCCGACGAACCCGGGCGCCCGGTCGCCGAGCTGGCGAGCAGGGTGGGGCTGAGCGAGCGGCAGCTGCGCCGACGGGTCGAGGACGCCGTCGGCCATCCACCCCGCACGCTGGCCCGCATCCTGCGCTTCCAGCGCTTCCTCGACGGCGCCCGCGCCGCGGGGCCGGAGCGCGACCTGGCGCGGCTGGCAGCGGAGACCGGCTACGCCGACCAGCCCCACCTCACCCGCGAGAGCCGCCGCCTCGGCGGCCTCCCGCCCGGAGCGCTGCTCGCCTGGGAGGCCGACCGGCTGGCCGGCTGACGTCCGGAACGTTCAAGACGCCGGCGGCCCGGGCCGTTCATGCTGCCGGCATGGCCACGACCACCGCACTCGCAGCGCCCCCGCTCCCGGTGCTCCGGCCGGGCGAGCCCGCCTACGACGCCCGGCGTTCCGGCTTCAACCTCGCGGTCGACCACCGACCCGCGCTGATCGTCGACGCCGCCGGCCCCGACGACGTGGTCGCCGGCGTCCGGCTGGCCGCCGCCGCCCGCCGCCCGGTGGCGGTGATGAACACCGGCCACGGCCCGTCCCGGCCGGCCACCGGCGCCGTGCTGGTGCGCACCGACCGCCTGCGCCGGGTCGACGTGGACCCGATGCGGCGCACCGCCCGGGTCGAGGCCGGGGCCGCCTGGCGCGACGTCATCGACGCCGCCGCGCCGCACGGGCTCGCCCCCCTGGCCGGATCCAGCCCCCACGTCGGGGCCGTCGGCTACACGCTCGGCGGCGGCGTCGGCCTGCTCGCCCGCCGGTTCGGCTTCGCGGCCGACCACGTGCGCCGGCTCGACATCGTCACCGCCGACGGACGCCTCCAGCCCGTGACCGCAGCGGCGGATCCCGACCTGTTCTGGGCGCTGCGCGGGGCGGGCGCCAACTTCGGCGTGGTGACCTCGATCGAGGTCGACCTGTTCCCGGTGGTGACCCTGCTCGGCGGCGAGCTGTGCTTCGCGGCGGAGGCGGGGGAGGACGTCCTCGACGCCTACGCCGGCTGGGCGGCCGAGGTGCCCGAGACGGTGGCGTCGTCGGTGCTCCTGCTCCGCTACCCGGACGATCCGGCACTGCCGCCCGGGCTGCGGGACCGGCACGTCACCCACGTGCGGGTCGCCCACAGCGGCGACGACCATGCCGAGGGCCGCCATTGGGTCGAGGCGCTGCGGCGCCTCGGGCCTCGGCTCGTGGACACGGTCCGGGTGATGCCGTACGCCGAGGTCGGCACGATCCACCACGAGCCGGTCGACCAGCCGGTGGCGGCGTTCGACCGGAACGTGCTGCTCAGGCCCGTGGACTCGGGCGCCATGGCCGTGCTCGCCGCTCACGCCGGCCCGGGCGCGGGCGCCCCCTTCCTGACCGAGTTGCGGGCGTGGGGCGGCGCCCTGTCCCGCCCGGCGACCCCGCCGAACGCGGTCGGCGGCCGCTCCGCCGCCTTCTCGCTGCTCGCGGTCAGCGACCCGGCGCCGGGCGACCGGGCCCGGCGCGACGCCCTGCTCGACGCGCTGCGCCCGTGGGCGACCGGCCGCACCTACCCGAACTTCTCCGGCGTCGAGGACACCGCGCCCGCCGCCGTGCGGGCGGGCTACGAGTCGGAGGACTACGCCCGGCTCCGGAAGCTCAAGGCCGCCCACGACCCGCACAACCTGTTCCGCGTCAACTTCAACATCCCACCCCTCGGAGAGGAGACACCATGACCGATCCCACGCTCGACGTCATCGGCATCGTCGTCGAGGACATGGCGAGGTCGCTGGCGTTCTACCGCCAGCTCGGCCTCGACGTGCCGCCTGACGGCGACGACCAGCCCCACGTCGAGACCACGCTGCCGAACGGGCTTCGCCTCGCCTGGGACGCCGTCGAGACCGTGCGCTCGTTCGACCCCGACTACGAGGCCCCCACGGGCTCGCCCCGGGTCGGCCTGGCATTCCTGTGCGAGAGCCCGGCCGCGGTCGACGCCACCTACGAGAAGCTGACCGCGGCCGGCTACGACGGCCACCGGGCGCCGTGGGATGCCCCGTGGGGGCAGCGCTACGCGCTGGTGCGCGACCCCGACGGCAACTCGGTCGACCTGTTCGCCCCGCTTGGCTGACGCACGTCGAGCCCCGAACTTGGCCAGCTCCTCCGGCTCGGCGTCGCCGGCGTCGTCGGGCGGCGCCGAGCGGAGCGCCTCCTCGGCCTCGGCGACCTCCCGGAAGACCTGCTCCTTCGCGTCGAAGTAGTGGTAGAAGGTCCCGTGCGACAGCCCGGCCCGGTGGGCGATGTCGGAGACGCGTGCCTCCCGGAAGCCGGCGTCCTCGAACACCAGCTGGCCGCGCCGAGCAGGCGGGCCCGGGTCCGGGCGCCCTTGCGCGACCGCGGGCCCATTGTCCGCCTACCCGGGCAGCTCGGCCTCGACCGCGACCCGGTCCGGGTCGAAGCTGAGGAAGCCGCCGATCGGGGAGCTCTCCGGCAACGGGTCCTCGTAGCTCCAGGCCACGTCCTCGACGACCTCGTCGCCGACCGCCGCCGCCCAGTACGTGGCCACGCCCTTGTAGTTGCAGTACGTCTCGGTGTCCGTGCGCCGCAGCAGGTCGGTGCGCACGTGGTTCGGGTCGACGTAGAGGCGGGGGCCCAGCGCGGTCTCGAACAGGATGATCGTGTCGTCTGTGTCGACCAGCGGCGTGCCGGCGACCTCGACCCGCAGGCTCCGGCGGGTCGGCCGGCAGTCGACCCGGTGGTAGGGGTTGGGCGGGTAATGGACGAGCTTGCGACCCTCCTCGTACCAGGCGTCGACCGCGTCCCACGGGACCTGGACGAACCCGGCGGCCTCGGGCTCGGGCTCGCGGGGCAGGTCGCCGACCTCGTCCTCGGGAAACGCGTAGGCCAGCGAGCGGCCGGCCCGGTGGACGAGGAGCGCGTGCTCGGTGTCGATCACCGACCGCCCGCCGACCACCCCCTGGACCCGGCGGGGGTGGGGCTCGAGATACACGACGCCGGGCGGCACGGGGGCCGAGAACCGCCCGAACGGCTGGGGGCTGAGGGGGCCGCGGGCGGACGTGAGGCTCACAGCGCCGTCCTTTCGTCGGGGCTCCGGCGGGGGTCGGCGAAGGCGCGGACCATGGCGTCGACGGCGAACGACGCCACCAGGGCACGGTCCTCGTCGTAGACCTGGCACTCGGCGTGGGTCATGCCGTCGCCGGCGAAGGTGGAGCGATGGTGGTAGAGCAGCCAGCGGTCCGCCCGGACCTCGGCGTGCAGGGACAGCGAGATGGCGTTGATGGCGGTGGACAGCGTCCGGTGCGCCTGGTCCTGGCCGATGCCGGCGTGGGGCCGGAGGGCGGCGGCGATCGACATGTGGCCGGTGAACTGGGCGACAAGGCCGGCGTGCAGCGGTGCGTCGGCGGGCACGTCGCGGACCCGGACCCAGGCCGCCAGCTCGGGCGGGCCCAGGGGTGCGTCGGGGTCGCCGGTGTACGCGCCGTCCACGACCCGCAGGTCCCGGCCGGTCACCGCCATGTCGAACGGCACCGCCTCGTAGGGGCCGGGCAGGTCGGGGGCGGCGTCGGCGTGGCGGATCACGTCGGGCGCCGTGGCGTCGAGCAGCAGGGTGCCGGCCGCGCAGGTCCGGCCGCCCTGGACGGCCCGGGCCGCCAGCGCGGTGAACGTGCGGCCGGCGGACACCTCGTCGAGGTCGATGCAGTAGGGCCGCTGGGCGTCGGCGGCCCGGGTGAACACCATCGACGCCGACACGGCCCGCCGGCCGGGGGCGTGACGGCCGGCGGCGACGATGGCCTGTCCCAGCATCTGGCTGCCCTCGACCACCGGCCGGCGCCAGTCGGCGCGACCCTCGCTGCGGTAGCGCAGCTCCCCGTCGGGCCGGACGTCGAGCACCGCGATGAGGTCGGTGGCGTCGCCCCAGGTCGGGAAGCGCTTGGTCGTGACGTCCCGCTCGTCGTCGCCGTCCCGGGCGTCGACCAGCACGAGCTCGACCTGCGCGTGGTCGAACGCCACGTGGCCCCCGAGGTCCCCGTCGCCCGCCCGCCACGAGCCGGCGTCGAGCCTGTCCAGCCCCGCGGCGTCGACGTCCGCCCGCGGGAACCACAGCTGCGGCGCCTCCTCATCAGGGTCGACCCGGACCGCCGCCCCAGTCTCCGCGACGACCGTGCCCCGACTCGTGGCCCTCGCCCGGTACGGGACGGGGGAGCGGGTGGCCGGCATAGGCCGCGATGCTACGTTCGACCGATGAGGTCGCACCGATGAGGTCGCACCGATGAGGCACTGGTTGACCTACCCGCTCATCGCGCACCCCTTCGAGCCGGAGTTCGTCACCAAGGCGGGGATCACCCGGTTCGCGCGCGCGGCCGAGGTGGCCGGATTCGACGGCCTCGGCTTCACCGACCACCCGGCGCCGTCGCACAAGTGGCTGACTGCCGGCGGCCACGACGCCCTCGACCCGTTCGTGGCCCTGACGATGGTCGCCGCCGCCACCGACCGGCTGCGGCTCATCCCGAACATCGTCGTCCTGCCGTACCGCAACCCGTTCCTGGTGGCCAAGGCCGCGGCGTCCCTCGACGCCCTGTCGGGCGGGCGGTTCGTGCTGTCGGTCGCCACCGGCTACCTCCGCAGCGAGTACCGGGCCCTCGGCGTCGACTTCGAGCGGCGCAACGAGCTGTTCGACGAGGCGCTGGCGGTGCTGCGGGGCGTGTGGTCCGAGGACGAGTTCGCCTTCGAGGGCTCCGGCTACACCGCCTCGGGCGTGA
>Ga0209382_10000221_pt1 | contig 92648 bp, 87 predicted proteins | sample SoiMetdeltSBSDD5_FD_187599 | JGI IMG/M metagenome (GOLD analysis project Ga0209382, IMG submission 187599) | Bulk soil microbial communities from a Populus tree surrounding site in Tennessee, USA - Soil MetaG P. deltoides SBSDD5 (SPAdes) (version 2) | ecosystem: Environmental > Terrestrial >...
CCGCAGCCCGGCGCCCACAACCTGGAGAACGCCGCCGCCGCGGCCTTGATCGCGCTCGAGCTCGGCATCGCGCCGCGCGCGGTGGAGGACGCGCTTCGCCGCTTCCCCGGTGTGGCCCGCCGCTTCGAGCTGATCGGCGTCACTCCGGCCGGCGTCCGCGTCGTGGACGATTACGCGCACAACGGGGAGAAGATTCGCGCCGCCCTCACCACCGCCCAGGCGGGCGCGGCCAGGGTCATCGCGGTGTTCCAGCCGCACGGCTACGGCCCGGCGCGATTTCTCCGACCCGAGCTGCGCGAGCTCATCCCGCGCCTCCTCCGTCCGGCCGACCGCTTCTGCTACGCGGAGATCTTCTACGCGGGGGGCACGGTGACGAGGGACGTGTCGAGCCGCATGCTCGCCGACGATCTCCCCGCCGCGCTGCACTGCGCGTACGCGCCGGACCATCCCACCGTCGTGAGCTGGATCGCGGCGGAGGCGCGTCGCGGGGACACCGTGCTCCTGATGGGGGCGCGCGACCCCGATCTGCCCGCGCTCGCGCGGAAGGTCTACGCGGTCCTGACCTGACCGCGGCCTACTTCGTCCGAGAAGCCACCGGCTCGGCCGCCAGCGCGGACACGGCGCCGCGGGCGGTCACGAGGAAGGCCGCCCTCATCGCCCGTCGGATCACAGGCGCCCCCGGAGGAAGGTGACGACGGCGGCGATGCCCTCCTCGACGAGATTCGTGCCCGACGCGAGGTCGTAGTGGAGGTACGGCGCCTCGCCCTCGATGCGCGTGAACTCGCGCGAGACCGAGGCCCGATCCTGCAGGAGGCTCAGGTGAAGCGTGGGATCCAGATCGCCCCGCCGGGCCTCCTCGCGCCTGCTCTCCTCCCGCTTGAGCTGACCGACCATCGTCTCCACCTGCTTGGCGTCGAGCATGGACAGCGGCGCCCGGCAGTACGCGCAGGCGGTCTCCTTGGCGAGATCGACGGGCGCCCCGCAGGCGGAGCAGGTGACGCTCCGGACATTCCGCTTGAGGTCCTCGATCTCGACGGGGCTCAGGGGCCGCACGAAGTTCTTCTCGCGGAGGAACTCGAGGAAGGTGATGAAGTGCCCGTGCTCGGCGGGGCAGCGCCAGTAGGTGAAGCGGGTATTGCGCTGCATGTTGGCCGTCCGCGCGAGCCGGGCGCGGCAGCGGGGACAGGCCAGCGTCTCCCCCAGCGGATGCGGGCTCGACCGCTTCTCGTGGATGAGGACGAAGAGATCCAGCACGGAGCCCGGCGCCAGCGCGAGGCTTTCCATTCCGTCGAACCAGAACGCGGCGCAGGCGAGGCAGAGATCGAGGGTGACGGGCGCGGCGTAGTTGGCCTCGAACGTCCGCTGCGTCATCTCCCCGCTGCAGCCTGGGCACCGCAACGTCATGCCGTCCCGGCTCCCTAGGCGAGGGAGTTGCCGCACTCCGGACAGAACTTGCTGGGGCGCTCGAGCCGCGTATTGCAGCGGGGGCACAGCGTGGTGGCGGGAGCGGGTGCGGCCCCGGCGGCGGGCGCGGCGGCCCCGCCCGCGGCGGGAGGAGGCGGCGGCTGCATCGCCTGCCCCATCGCCTGGCCCATCGCGATGCCGGCTCCCACGCCCACGCCGGCGCCGGCGGCGCCGCCGGGGTTGGCGGCAGCAGTGGGAATGGACTGCCCCACCTGGAACTGGGTATAGCGTGGCAGGTCGCCGACGATGCCCATCCCGATCCGCTCGTCGAGACGCTTCTGCAGCTCCTCCGGCAGGGAGATGTTCTGGATCTGGAAATTCTCCAGCGTGAGGCCCAGGGCCGTGAAGGCCGGCTGCGCCTTGGCGAGCACCGCGCGGGCCAGCTCGTCCTGGTTGGCGGCCATGTCCAGGAACGGGACCTGGCTCGTGCCGAAGTGGTCGGTCAGGGTCGCCACCAGGGTGCTGCGCAGCTGGCCCTCGAGATCGGCCACACCGTAGCTGTCGCGCGTGCCTGACACCTCGCGGAAGAACACGCGCGGGTCGGCGAGGCGATAGCCGTAGACGCCGAAGGCGCGGATCCGGACGGCGCCGAACTCGCGGTCACGGATGGTGAGCGGGCTGGCGGTGCCCCACGTCTGGTTGAGGCGCAGGCGCGTCGAGAAGAAGTAGACCTCGCTCTTGAAGGGCGACTCGAAGAGCTTCCCCCAGTGGCGCAGGTCGGTGAGCACGGGCAGGTTGCGCGTTCGGATTGCGTGGGTGCCGGGGCCGAAGAGGTCCGCCACCTTGCCCTGATCTACGAAGAGCCCCATCTGCGTCTCGCGGACGATGAGGCGGGCCCCCTGCTGAATCTCGAAGTCCGCGGTGGGGAAGCGCCAGGCGAGGACGTCGTCGCTCGCCTCGGTCCACTGGAGCACGTCGATGAACTGCTTCTTGATGAAGCTGGAAATGCCCATGGCTCCTCCCCTTGGTGGCGCGCTGCGCGTACGGGGACATACGTCCCCGCGCGGGATACGAGCAACGGGCATGCCAGGAGGAACTTCAATGATCCCGAAGGCTTCAGTGACGCGGCCGGGGCCCGGCTGCCGAGTCCTGTTGGGGGCGATTGCCCCCGCCCGTCACTCCGAGCCGCTCTGGCCGACCTCGCGGACGAGGCGCAGGCCCCTTGCCGCGGCCTCGAGGGCGAGGCGGGACTGGGCGAGCGCAAGGAGGGGGAAGTAGTTCCGGTAGAGCGTGTAGCGGAGATAGAACACGCCGGGGAAGCCGGTGCCGGTGGCGAGCGTCTCGTCCCAGGTGCCGTCGGCCTTCTGCGTGTCGATCAGATATTTCACGCCGCGGACGAGGGCGTCGCTCTCCCCCTGCCCCGCCGCGATCAGCCCGAGGAGGCCCCACGCGGTCTGCGACGGCGTGCTCGCTGCGGGCACGTAGCGACCGTCGGCATAGCTCGCGCAGCTCTCGCCCCAGCCCCCGTCCGCGTTTTGCACCGACGTGAGCCAGCGGCCGGCCTGGAACATCGCGCGCGACGCGGTGCGATCGTGGGCGGCGCGCAGCCCGCGCAGGGCGAGGAAGGTGCCGTACACGTAGTTCACGCCCCACCGCCCGTACCACGAGCCGTCGGCCTCCTGGGTTTGGAGCAGATAGGACGCGCCGCGATCCACCGTCAGATCGGTGATCCGCAGCCCGCGGCGGCACAGCGCCTCGAGCACGCGACCGGTGATGTCGGGGCACGTGGGGTCGAGCATGGCGTTGTGGTCGGCGAAGGGCACGCGATTGAGGAGCGCCCAGTTGTTGTCCACGTCGAAGGCCGCCCAGCCGCCGTCGCTCGACTGCATCTGGGTGAGCCACGCCAGCGCCCGGCGCTCGCAGCGCTCCTGCGCGGCGGGATCGCTGGCCTTGGCGTGCTGAAGGGCGAGGAGCACCATCGCGGTGTCGTCGATGTCCGGGTAGTGCTCGTTGCTGTACTCGAAGGCCCAGCCCGACGGCTCCACGTCCGGGCGCTTCACCGACCAGTCGCCGCGCCGCCGGATCTCCCGGGCGATCAGCCAGTCGGCGGCGCGCCGCTGCGCCTCCGTGGCCTCCCGCCCCTGCTCGCCGAGGGCGAACATCGCGATGGCGGTGTCCCAGACCGGCGAGAAGCAGGGCTGGAAGTAGAGGCGCTCGGGCGTCTCCGTCATCAGGGCCTCGTACACCCGGAAGGCCTCGACGAGATCGGGATGGTCCCGCGGATAGCCGAGGCACTCCAGCGCCATGATGAAGTACATCATCGCGGGATAGATCGCCCCGAGGCCGTCGCTGTGGCGCGTGCGATCGAGCATCCACTTCTCGGCCTCACGGAGCGCGGATCTCCGGATCACCTCGGGGGCGCGGTTCTCCCAGACCTTGAGCGCAGCATCCAGCTGCGTGAACACGGCGGACAGCCGGTCGCGCCGCGGGAACTTGAAGCTCTTGCCGGGCACCGCCAGCTCGTCCAGCGAGAACCCCGCCGGCACGGGCCGCCGGCCCGCTCGCGCCTGCACGATCGACAGCGGCACCACGATGGCCCGCGTCCACGACGACATCTCGTAGATGATGCCGCCGGGCAGCAGCACGAGCTCGACGGGGATGGTCGGCACGTGGCGGCGCGGGTAGAGCCCGAACAGGCTCAGGTTGATCCGGACGTAGCTGTTCGTCTCCTGGATGCCGCCCAGGCGCAGCACCGTCTCGCGGGCGCGGCGCATGGGCTCGGCGTCGGGCGAGAGCCCGGCGAGCTTCAGCGCGAAGTAGGCCTTCACGGTCGCGTTGATCTCCCCCGGCCCGTCCGGGTAGATGGGGAAGCCGCCGTCCATCCCCTGCGTGGCGAGGATAGCGTCGCGCGCCCTGAGAATGCGGTCCCACGTAGGCGGCCGCCACGGCCCCTCGTCTGGCGGGTGCAGCCAGAGCTGGAGTACGACGTAGTCGGACTCGAGGGTGCTGTCCCCAAGGAGATCGCCGCACCAGTACCCCTCCGGCTTCTGGAGGGCGAGCACCGCGTCGGCGGCGTGGTCGGCCACAACGCCCGCCTTCTCGGCGAGGGCGTCGCGGCTCTCCGCGGCCGGCCGGACGCGCCGGACCGCGTCGCCGGGGTCGAGTGACGAGGACGCCATATGATTTGAGTGTAAACGATCGGTGCCCCCGCTGCCGCATCCCCGGAGAGGTGCCCCGGGGCCCCGCGCGAGCCCCACGGCTTGTGGTACCATTTCCCCTCGGCGCGCGCCCCGCGCGGAATCAGCGAATCCCATCCGCATACGAGGAGATCATTCATGGCCATCAAAGTCGGCGACAAGCTGCCCGGCGGTACCCTCACCGAGATGATCGATACCGAGCAGCCCGGCTGCACCATCGGCCCCAACAACTTCAACGTCGCGGATCTCGCCAAGGGCAAGAAAGTGGTCATCTTCGGTCTCCCCGGCGCCTTCACCCCCACCTGCTCGGCCAAGCACGTGCCCGGCTACGTCGCCAACATCGACAAGCTCAAGGCCAAGAAGGTCGACGAGGTGTGGTGCGTCTCCGTCAATGACGCCTTCGTGATGGGCGCCTGGTGCAAGGATCAGAAGGCGGGCGGCAAGGTCCGCATGATGGCCGACGGCAGCGCCCTCTTCACCAAGGCGCTGGGGCTCGAGATGGATCTGACGGCGCGCGGCATGGGCGTGCGCTCGCAGCGCTACTCCATGCTGGTCGAGGACGGCACCGTGAAGGCCCTCAACGTGGAGGCGCCGGGCAAGTTCGAGGTGTCGGACGCCGACAACATGCTGAAGGCGCTCTAGCACGCTTTCCGTGAACCGGCTGCGGGTCGGCGTCCTCGGGCTCAGCCACGATCATGTCTGGGGCAACCTCGCGGCTCTCGCCGCGGGGGAGCAAGGCGCGCTCGCGGCGGTCGCCGAGCCCGACCCGCGGCTGCGCGAGCGCCTCGCCCGCGAGCACGGCGGGGCGGCCGCGCTGACCGACTTCGCGGCGTTGCTCGAGCGCCGCGACCTCGACTGCGTTCTCTGCTTCACCGACAACCGCGCCTCCGCCGAGTGGGGTGTCCACGCGCTGGAGCGCGGGCTGCCCACCTTGGTGGAGAAGCCCATGGCCGCCGATCTCGCGGGCGCGGACACCCTCCTCGCCGCCGCCCGGCGTGCCGGTCAGCCCCTGATGGTCAACTGGCCCACCGCGTGGCGCCCCTCCCTCCGCCACGGCCTCGCGCTCGCGCAGGACGGCGCGGTAGGCGAGCCCGTGCAGCTCGCGCATCGCGGCGGACACCGGGGTCCCCGCGAGTTCGGCTGCTCGGAGCAGTTCTGCGAGTGGCTGTACGATCCCGCGCGGAACGGCGGCGGCGCGCTCGTGGACTACTGCGGCTACGGCGGAATCCTCGCGCGCACGCTCCTGGGCCGGCCCGAGAGCGTGACCGCGGTGGCCGCCCATCTCCGCAAGAAGGACCTGCCCGCCGAGGACAACGCGGTGGTGGTGCTGCGCTATCCGCGCGCGCTCGCCACGCTCGAGGGCTCGTGGACGCAAATCGGCGGCGAGCCCGGCTTCGCCTTCATCGTCTACGGCGACACCGGCACGCTGATCGTGCATCAGCCGCGTCCCACCCATGAGGGGCACAAGGTGGGCGGCGGCCGCGTGCAGATCGTCCGGGTGGACGGGGGCGAGACGATCGAGCCGCCCGCGCTGCCCGCCGGCGAGCGCGACGGCGTGTCCTACTTCCTGGCGCGGCTGCGCGACGGGCGGCCCATCGAGGGGCTCTGCGCCCCCGCGGTGGGGCGTGACGTGCAAGAGATCCTCGCCGCCGCGCTGGAGTCGAGCGCGACGGGCCGCACCGTCTCGCTGCCCACCTGACCGCGCCCCCGGCGGTGACGGAGCGGGTCGAGACCCTCATCGTCGGCGGCGGACAGGCGGGGCTCGCGCTGAGCTACTACCTGCGCGGGCTCGGCGCCGAGCATCTCATCCTCGAGCGGGCCCGCGTGGCCGAGCGCTGGCGCAGCGAGCGCTGGGATTCCCTCACCTTCCAGTTCCCGAGCTGGAGCATTCGGCTGCCGGGTCTCGACTATCGCGGCGACGACCCGGAGGGCTTCGCCCCCCGCGACGAGGTGGTCCGCTTCCTCGACGAGTACCGCACCCATGTCCGAGCGCCCGTGCACGAGGGTGTGGCGGTGCGCGCGGTGACGCTCCCGAACCCCGGCGCGCGCTATCGCATAAACACGGACGCGGGGAGCTACGAGGCGGCCAATGTCGTGGCCGCCACCGGTCCGTATCAAGAGCCCTTGGTACCGGCGGCCGCCGCTGCGCTGCCGGCCGACATCGTGCAGGTGCACTCCAGCCGCTACCGGAACCCCGCCGCGCTGCCCGAGGGCGCGGTGCTCGTGGTGGGCTCGGGCGCCTCCGGCTGTCAGATCGTGGAGGACCTGCTCGACGCAGGACGCACCGTGCATCTCTCGGTGGGCCGCCACCGTCGCGTCCCGCGCCGCTATCGGGGCCGCGACGTGTTCTGGTGGATCGACCGCATGGGCGCCCTCGACCAGACCCTCGCGGAGCGACCTGACGCACGCGACACGCCGAATCCGCTCGTCACCGGCGCCCACGGCGGCCACGACATCGACCTCCGCGCCTACGCCCGCGCGGGGGTAACGCTCTACGGCCACCTCCGCGGCGCGCGGGACGGCCGCCTCCTCTTCGACGACGACGTGGCGCTTCAGATCACGCGGGGCGACGAGGGCATGACCGCCTTCGCGCGGGCGGCCGACGAGTGGGCGCTCCGTGAGGGGCTGGGACCGCCGCGCGACGACGAGCGCGTGGACCGCCCGGCGGCGCCGAGCGGGCTCGCCTCGCCGCCGGCGCTGGACCTTCGTGCCGCCGGCGTCACCGCGGTGGTGTGGGCCACCGGCTTCCGCCCCGACTTCGGCTGGATCCGCCTGCCCGTGCTCGACGCCGGCGGCGACCCCATGCACCGGCTCGGCGCCACCGCGTGCCCCGGCTTCTACTTCCTGGGGCTGCCGTGGCTGTCCAAGCTCAAGTCCTCCGTGCTCTGCGGCGTGGGCGAGGATGCCGAGCGCATCGCATCCGCGATTGCCGCGCGGGGCTGACCCGCGCGCTTGAAGCGGTCCGGGGGCGGGCGTAGTATCGCGCCACCATGCCCATCGAGCTGATCGGGATGATCGGGGTGCGGCCGGAGGGCGCCGACGGCGCCGCCGTGCACGTGATCGGCGGCGCCATCGACCGCGACTGGGTGCGCGACTTCTCGCAGGCCCACGAGCGCGCCGACTTCGACAAGGTGCTGGTGGGTTACACCACCGCCGCCGCCGACGGCTTCCTCGTTTCCGCCTACGCCGCATCCCATACCGAGCGCCTCGCCTACCTGATCGCGCATCGCCCTGGCTTCGTGGCGCCGACGCTGGCGGCCCGCAAGGCGGCCACGCTTGACCAGTTCACCGGCGGACGAGTAGCCCTGCACATCATCACCGGCGGGAGCGACTCGGACCAGGCCAAGGACGGCGACTTCCTGGACCACGACACGCGCTATCGCCGCACCGACGAGTACCTGACCGTGCTGCGGCGAGCCTGGACGGAGGAGCGGCCGTTCGATCACGAGGGCGAGTTCTACCGCGTGGCCAAGGCCTACTCCGAGATCAAGCCCGTGCAGAAGCCGCACATCCCCCTCTACTTCGGCGGCGCCTCCGAGGCCGCGCACGCCATCGGCGCCAAGCACTGCGACGTCTACATGCTATGGGGCGAGCCGCTGGCGGCGATCAAGCAGCGGATCGCCGACGTCCGGGAGGCGGGCGCCCGCGCCGGCCGCGCGCCGAGGATCAGCGTGTCGCTGCGCCCGATCATCGCGCCCACGGAAGGCGCAGCCTGGGAGAAGGCGCACGGCATCCTCGCCACCGTGCAGGCCAAGCAGCCCGACCGTACGCTCCCGCCGCCCGAGGCGGTCGGCGCCAAGCGCCTCGTCGAGTTTGCGCGTCAGGGCGACGTGCACGACAAGCGCCTGTGGACGCCCATTGCGGCGGCGGTGGCCGGCTCGGGCAACACCACCGCGCTCGTGGGCACGCCCGAGCAGGTGGCCGAGGCGCTCATGGACTACTACGACCTCGGCGTCACCACCCTCCTCATTCGCGGCTTCGACCCCCTCGCCGACGCCGCCGAGTACGGCCGCGAGCTGATCCCGCTCGTCCGCGCCGAGGTGGCGCGCCGCGACCGCGAGCACGCGGCCCGCTGAGCCCATGCCGCGGCTCGTCGCGGTGGTGGGCGCGGTGACGCCGCCCGGCCGGCTCAACGCGGCGATGCAGCAGGCGGTGGACGGGGCCGCCGCCCGTCCCGGCGTCGCCGCGAGCCTGATGAGCCTCGCCGACTATCGGCTCGGCTTCGCCGACGGGCGGCCCCTCGAGACCCTCGCCGACGATGCGCCGGTGTTGATCAGGGCGCTCGCGGAGGCCGACGCCGTGATCTTCGCGAGCCCGGTATACCGGGGCTCCTTCACGGGGGCCCTGAAGAACCTCCTCGACCTCACACCCGTCGACGTCCTGCGCGGCAAGCCGACAGGCATCGTGGCGATGGGCGCCTCCACGCATCACTACCTGGGCGTAGATTGGCATCTGCGGGCGGTGCTCGCCTGGTTCGGCGCGCTGGTGGCGCCCACCAGCGTCTACCTCGAATCGGCCCACTTCAAGGAGGGTAGGCTCGCCGATCCCGCTGCGACCGTCGCGCTGAGCGATCTGGTGACGACGGTCCTGACGCTCGCCGCCGGCCCCCGCGACCGCCTGGGCCCTCCACCGCTCGCCGCGGGCCGCGGCTAGCACCGAGGGCGCCGCCGGGCCTTATTCGATCAGGTTGAACTTCTGACGCACGTGCCGGGCGCACTCCACGCACAGCCCATGGCTGAAGATCGCAGCCGAGTGCTCGCGGATGTAGACCTCCACCGGCCACCATACGCCCTCGCCGTCGCGGATCTTCTTGCACGCCGCGCAGATGGCGAGGACTCCGTGCGGCGCCTTCGCGTGCCCAACGGCGGCGGGCGCTGCCGCGGGCAGCGCGAGCTCGGCGAACGACATCACCACCGCGTGGGGCGTGGTGTTGCCCTCCCGGCGCAGCGGACGCGCGCTGACCGAGATCCAGAGCGGCTCGGCGCCGGGCCGGAGCACGCCCATGGTGACGCGCGGGCAAGCCTCTCCGGTGCGGAGCGCCACCGCGTCGGGCTGTAGCGCGGCGGGGAACGGCGTGCCGTCCGCGCGCAGCGCGCCCACCCCGAGCGTGGTGACCGCGGCGCCGAGGATGCGCTCGGCGCTCGGGTTCCAGCCGGAGACCGCGCCGGACGCGTCCTTGACGATCACGCCCTCCTCGAGCGCCTCGAACACCGCGCGGTGTCGCTCCTCGCTCTCGCGGAGGAGAGACTCGACGTGGATTCGATCGGTGATGTCGACCGCGTGTCCGACCACGTAGGGCTCGCGGTCGGGCAACCGCATGAGCAGGTTCCGGTAGGCCCAGAGCCGCTCCTGACCGTTCCGGCTCAGCAGCCGCAGCACCCCGCGGTCCGCTTCCTTCTCCCGGATCCGCTCGAGATACGCCCCGAAGAACATCCGCACCGACGGCGCGAGGAAGTCGCGGAGGTTCCGCCCCACCCCCTCCTCGGGGGCGTAGCCGAGCTCCCAGGCGGAGGCGGGACTCACGTAGAGGAGATTGCCCTCGAGGTCGTGCGAGCACACGAGCCCCTGGCTGTTCTCCACGAGCTGGCGGTAGAGCTCGGCGCGCTCGCGCAGCCGGTCGTACTCGCGCTGATGGGAGGCGGTGAGCTGCTCGAGCGCGGCCAGCCGGTCCCGCATCTCGACGAGATCCTGCACCAGCTGCCGCTCGCTCCGATTCCGATTGTCCACGCGTGTGTCTCCCGTCACCGACCCTGTGCCTTCCGCTTCCAGAGCTCCCACGGTCGCCCCACGGTGCCACCCACCGAGGCCTCCGCCCGCCGCGCTTCCTCGGGATCGAGGTAGGTCACGGGCCCGCCCAGCGCCATCGCCTGCGCCTGCAGGCGCGCGTTCATCTCGGTGTAGACGCTCCGGAACACCGCGGCGGGCAGGCTCGATCCCACCACCACCGCCCCGTGACCGCGCATGAGGGCCACCGGCGCGGCACCGAGCGCGCGGGCCAGGGCCTGCCCCAGGGGGGCGTCGCGGACGAGCATGTCGGTCATGCCGCCGCTGGCCAGGCGAATGTCGAAGACGGGCGCACCCCCGACCAGGAAAGCGCTCATGTGGTAGAGGGGACGCAGCGGCTGGCCCGTCACCCCGAACGGGATGACCGACGGCGAGTGGTTGTGCACCACCGCCCGGACGTCGGGGCGGACGCGATAGATCTCGCCGTGAATGAAGCGCTCCAGGTAGGTCGCGCGCCCCCGCGGATCCAGGGGGCGGCTGTCGAGATCGAACTCCATGATGTCGGCCGCAGTGACCAGCTCCGGCGCGATCGATCGGGACATGAGGTAGCGGTCCACCGCCGCACTGTGCCGGACGCTGACATGGCCGTAGCCGTCGAGGACGCCCTGGTCCACCAGGATCCGGTTGGCGGCGACGAGGTCCTCGACCAGCGTCGGGTCGGGGGGGCCCGCACTGGCCGGCACGGGGGTCTGGGCGCGGGCGGTCCGCCCGGCCGCGACTCCGGCGACCGCCGCTGCCGCCCCAAGCAGCACGTGACGCCGTGTGACCTCAGACATGACTACGTCATGGTGCGCCGAGCCGGGCTACAATCGCAAGTGATTAGGCGCGAATGCGGAAACGCCCGCCGCCGTCCAATATCCGTTGGCTGCTCAATAGGTTGTCCTCAGTTGCCACTCACGCAATGGTCACGCAGGTGTAGGATCGAGCAAATGTCCCTGGGCATCATGACGTCACTGTCGTCGAAGCTGGCGCTGCTCGCGGTGGTCTGCATCTCGGTCGGCTGCCAGCAGAGCCCGGGCCCCGCGGCCGCACCCCCCTCCGAGGCGCAGAAGCAGGCCCCGCGGCCCGTGCGTCTGGTGCAGGCGGCGGAAGAGATGGTCGAGCGCAAGGTGGGCGCCACCGGCACCCTCGCCGCCGACGAGCAGGTGGTCCTCGGCACCAAGGTCGCAGGGCGGATCAGCGAGCTGCTCGTGGATCTCGGCACGCGGGTGCGGCGCGATCAGGTCATCGCGCGCCTCGATCCCACCGATGCGCAGCTCCGGGTGGACCAGGCAGTGGCGGCCCTGCAGCAGGCGCGCGCGCGCCTCGGGCTCTCGCCGCAGGGCACGGACGACCGCGTGGATGCCGAGCAGACCGCGCTGGTGCGCCAGGCCCGCGCGGTGCTCGACGAGGCGCGCCTCACCCGCGACCGGACGGAGCGGCTGTGGAAGCAGGAGCTGATCGCCCAGGCGCAGCTCGACACCGCGATCTCCGCGATGGCGGTGGCGGAAGCCCGGTATCAGGACGCGATCGAGGAGGTCCGTAATCGCCAGGCGGTGCTCCTGCAGCGGCGCTCCGAGCTGGACCTGGCCCGCCAGCAGCGCACCGACACCGTGGTCGTCTCGCCCATCGAGGGCGCGGTGAGCGAGCGCCGGGCGTCGGTGGGCGAGTATCTCGCCGCGGGCGCCCCCGTGGTGACGCTCGTGAAGCTGCATCCGCTCCGGCTCCGCCTCGCCGTGCCCGAGCGCGAGTCGACCGGGGTGCGGGTCGGGCAACCCGTCGTCGTCACCGTCGAGGGCGTGAGCGGCGAGCACCGCGGGCGCGTGGCCCGCCTCTCGCCCTCCATCAGCGAGCAGAACCGCACCCTTCTCGTGGAGGCAGAGGTACCCAACGAGAGCGCCACGCTCCGGCCCGGCGCCTTCGCGAAGGCCGACGTCATCCTCGCCGGCGACCTCCGCGTGGTCACCGTGCCGAGCACCGCCATCGTCACCTTCGCGGGCGTGGAAAAGGTCCTCACGGTCGACAAGGGACGCTCGGTGGAAGTCCGCGTGACGACGGGCCGCCGCCTGGGCGATCGGGTGGAGGTCGTGACCGGCGTCACGGCCGGGACCGTGATCGTCGCGCAGCCCGGGAACCTGACCGGCGGCCAGCCGGTCGTGGCCCAGCCCTAGGCCATGCAGAAGCTCGCCGAGGTCTGCATCCGGCGACCGGTCTTCGCCGCCATGCTCGTGCTTTCGCTCGTCGTGGTCGGGGCCGCCTCCTGGGCGCGCCTCGGGGTCGACCGTTTCCCTGCCGTGGATCTGCCCACCGTGAGCGTGCGCACCGAGCTCAGCGGCGCCTCCGCCGAAGAGGTGGAAAGCCAGGTCACGCGCGAGATCGAGCAGTTCGTCAACACCGTGCAGGGCATCCGCGAGCTGCGCTCGATCTCCGGCCCCGGGCAGTCCATCATCATCGTGGAGTTCGAGCTGCGCCGGAACATCGACGTGGCCGCCCAGGACGTGCGCGAAAAGGTCGCCCTCGCCATTCGCAATCTCCCCCGCGACGCCAAGGCCCCCATCATCGCGAAGTTCGACAACGACCAGGCCCCGGTCCTCACCGTCGCGGTGGCGGGCGATCAGCCGCTCCGCGAGCTGACCGAGCTCGCCGACAAGGTCGTCAAGGTCTCGCTCGAGCGCTCCTACGGCGTCGGCGAGGTGCGCCTCGTGGGCGGGCTCAATCGCGCCATCAACGTCTGGGTGGAGGCCGACCGGCTCGCCGCCTACCAGCTGCCGATCACCGCGGTGCGCGACGCCCTCATCCGCCAGAACGCGGACATGCCGGGCGGCAACGTGACGGCGGGGCTCCGCGAGTCGTCGCTCCGGACGCTGGGACGGGTGGTGGATCCGCGCTCGTTCGACGACGTGGTCATCGCCACCGTCAACGGCGCCCCCATCCGGGTGCGAGACGTGGGCCGGGCCGAGGACGGCACCGCCGAGCAGCGTTCGGTCGCGCGCCTCAACGGCGTCCCCAGCGTCATCCTCGAGGTGCGCCGGCAGTCGGGCGAGAACACGGTGGCGGTCATCGAGGCGGCCAAGCAGAGCCTCGCCCGCCTCGCCACCCAGATGCCGCCCAACGTGCGCCTCGAGGTGATCCGCGACCAGTCCCGCTACATCTACGCCGCCCTCCACGAGATCCAGGTCCATCTGATCCTGGGCTCGATCCTCGCCTCCCTGGTGGTGCTCCTGTTCATGCGGAGCTGGCAGTCCACCATCATCGCGGCGGTGGCCATCCCCTGCTCGGTCATCTCGGCGTTCGGGACGATGTGGGCGCTGGGCTTCACCCTCAACAGCGTGACGATGCTCGCGCTGGTGCTGATGGTCGGCATCGTCATCGACGACGCCATCGTGGTGCTGGAGAACGTCTTCCGCTTCGTCGAGGAGAAGCGGATGACGCCGTTCCAGGCGGCAAAGGCGGCCACCGCCGACATCGGGCTCGCCGTCATGGCGACCACGTTCAGCCTGGTGGTGATCTTCCTGCCCGTCTCCTTCATGTCGAGCGTATCCGGCCGCTTCCTCTACCAGTTCGGCGTCACCGCGGCGGTGTCCGTGCTGGTGAGCCTCCTCGTGTCCTTCACCCTCACGCCGATGATGAGCGCGCGGATGATTCGCACAGGGGGCGCGCCCCAGGGAGCGAGTGGCGGGCCCGGCCACGGTGAGGCCGCCTCCCGCCGTGGCTTCTACGCCTGGCTGGACCGCGGCTACGCCGCGAGCCTCCGACTGGCCATGCGGTACCGCTGGGGCGTCGTCGCGATCTCCCTCGCGACGATCGCGGCGACCTGGCCGATCTACGGCTGGGTCAAGCAGGAGTACACGCCCAGCGACGTGGACGAGAGCGAGTTCGAGGCGACTATCAACGGGCCCGAGGGCATCTCGATGCCCGCGATGGACGAAGCGGTGCGCGCCATCGCCGCCGAGATCGGGGCGGTGCCGGGCGTCCGCAACGTGCTCATTACCGCGGGCGGCGGCTTCCTCGGGCGCATCAGCCAGGGCAACATCTACGTGCGCACCACCCCGCACGAGGAGCGCACGTTCGGGCTCGCCCGGCTCTGGCACGAGACCCTTAAGGGCCATCCCCTGAAGGCGTTCGAGGGCAACTTCGCCCAGCGTGACGTCATGCAGCAGGTCCGCCAGCGGCTCCGGAAGTTCCGCGACTTCCGCATCCTCGTGCGCAACATCCCCGGCTTCAACATCGGCGGCGGAAGCTTCGACATCGACTTCATCATCCGCGGGCCCGACCTCGAGGCCCTCTCGCGCTACGCGGAGGAGCTGCGCGCCCGCGCCATCGCCATGGGCGGAATCGCCGACCCCGACACCACGCTCCGGCTCGATCGCCCCGAGCTGCGCGTGCGCATCGACCGCGAGCGGGCGGGAGACCTGCGCGTGGACACCGAGCAGATCGCCACCGCGCTGCGCCTCATGGTGGGCGGCGACACCGAGGTGTCGCGCTTCCGCGACCCCACCATCAACGAGGACTACTACGTGCAGCTCCGCCTCAGCGAGAAGGACCGGGGCGACCTCAGCACGATCTCGCGCCTGCTCGTGTCACGGCAGGGCGTGGCGTCCGAGGGCGAGCGCCTCGTCCGCCTGGACAACGTGGTGCAGATCGCGCCCGGCTATACCGCCTCGCGCATCGACCGCTCCGATCGGCAGCGCGAGGTACGGCTCCGCGCGGGCGTGCTGCCCGGCTTCGGCCAGGCCGATCGTATCGCCGCCCTGCGGGGCGCGGTGACGGAGATGCGCCTGCCGCCGGGCTACACCACCGGCATCTCCGGGCGGGCCCGCGAGCTGGAGCGGACGTTCACGGAGTTCCTCTGGGTCTTCCTGCTGTCCGTCATCTTCATGTACATGATCCTCGCCGCGCAGTTCGAGAGCCTCATCCATCCCCTCACCATCCTGCTCTCGCTGCCGCTGTCGGTGCCGTTCGCGCTCCTCTCGCTGTGGTACACCGGCAACACGCTGAACCTCTACTCCGCCCTCGGCATCCTCGTCCTCTTCGGCGTGGTGAAGAAGAACGCCATCCTCCAGATCGACCACATGAACAACCTCCGCGCCGAGGGCCACTCCCGCGACGAGGCGATCATGCTGGGCAACCGGGACCGGCTGCGCCCCATCCTCATGACCACGCTGGCCCTGGTGGCCGGCATGCTGCCTCTCTGGGCGGGCTCGGGACCGGGCGCGGAAGAGCGGCGGGCCATCGCGGTGGTCGTGGTGGGCGGCCAGACCCTCTCGCTGCTCCTCACGCTGCTCGTGACGCCGGTGGCCTACTCGATCTTCGAGGATATCGCGCGGGCGCTGGGGCGCGTGCCCGCATTCTCCCGGCGGCGGCCCACCCTCCGCCTGCCGCGCTGGCGCCGCGGCGCCCCCGAGCAGTCCTGAGCGGAGCGGGCGCGGTGGAGCTTCAGTTCCTCAACTTCCCCGACGCGCCGCCCCCGCCGCCCACCGCGGCGTACAGCCATGCCGTCCGCGCCGGCGACCACCTGTTCGTCACCGGTCAGCTCGGCGTGGACCCCGCGACGGGCAAGCTGGTGCCCGGCGGCACGGTGGCCCAGACCCGGCAGGTGATGAAGAACCTCCAGACCGTGCTGCGCGGGGCCGGCACCAGCCTCGACCGCGCGGTGATGGCGCGCATCTACCTGACCGACTTCGCCGACTACCCCGCGGTCAACGCGGAATACGCGAGCTACTTCGCGCCGGGCCGCCTGCCCGCGCGCACCACCGTCGGCGTGACCGCGCTCGCCCTGGGCGGCGCAGTGGAGATCGACCTCATCGTCCGGCTCTGATCCTCGAGCCGTTCCGGCGGATTGAAGCGGACGAGCGGATCGGCGATCACCCACAGGCTGACGGCGGTATAGCCCACCATCAGCGCCGTCAGCGGCAGCGAGGCGGTGACGGCCTTCCACGGCGCCGGCAGCGTCTGCAGCAGCAGCCGGTGCGCCAGCCAGATGGCGACCACGTGGCCCGCCACCACGGCCGCCACCGCCACGTACCACTCGAAGCGCGCGCCGACGAGCGTGAGGTCCGGGGCCCAGCCGGCGGTGCCGAAGAGGTCCCAGCCGCGCCCGAGGGGGTCCGAGAGGAGCGGGATCAGCTCCTGGCCGCGCAGCAGCAGATACGCCAGGTTGTGCGCGACGTGATACGCCACCGCGATCGGAATCAGGGAGAGCGCGAACCGGGATGCGGGCACACCCGCGAGCCGGCAGGCCGCGAGGTATGCGCCGAGAAGGAGCAGCCACGTCGCCACGAGCCCGGCGGTGGCGAGCGCGTGACCGTCCGGATCGAGCCGCACCGACCCGAGCTCGCGTTCGGCGAGGCGCCAGAGGCTCCCGCCGAGCAGCCCGTCGAAGAGCACGGTGGCGAGCATGGCGAGGACGAACGCGACCGTCCCGGGCAGTGTGTCGTACGCCTCGATGAGCCCGCGGCCGAGAGAACGAAGCACCAGGCTCCGGCTATCCGCGCCGGCGTCGAGCGGGGCGAAGCGGCCGAGCGCGGCGAAGTAGAGGGCGAAGACGTCCGCGCGCTCCTGCCAGACCGCCCGTCCGAACACGGCCATGCCGGTCCATGTCACCGCCGACCAGCCGAGCGCCAGGACCGCGATGTGACTCGGAACGGAGGCCGGGGGGTAGACGAGCTCGAACCAGGCGAAGGCGAGGAGAAAGCCGACCGCCGGCCACCGGCCGAGCCCGCGGGGATAGGGGAGCCTCAGCGCGAGGCCGCGCCCGCCGGCGCGCCGGGCGAGCGCCTCCGCGCAATCGAAGAGCGTGCGCCAGGGGTCCAGGAGCGGCCAGACATTGCCCACGAAGGCGGCAATTAGCGACAGGCCCACCCACCAGACGACCCAGACGAGGGTCGGCGCCACATTGCGCATCGGGTGAGGGTCGCCGGCCAGCCCGGCCCAGATCACCAGCCCCAGCAGCGCCAGGCCGACGGCGCGCGCCGCCGCCCGCAGGGGCGGCGCCGTGGGGCCGAGGGGGAGGACGATCGAGCCCGCCCGCCCGGGGGCCGAACCGCCGCGCGCCACGAGCGCGGTCACGAGGAGGGAGAGCCCCACCGTCGCGGCGGCGCCCACGATGAAGTGCGCCAGCGGCGCGGGCAGGTCGTAGCGGGCGCCGACACCGTGGGCGCCCGCCGCGGCGGGCAGGCTCGCGGCGGCCGCGACGACGAGGCCGGCCGCGATCCGCGGTCCTATGGGGTCGGCCCGTCGACGGGCCCGGGCGCGCGGCGAGGATGGTGAAGCATCCCGTCCGGATTATAATCGCCGCGGAGTACGATCACCGGGACGTACGAGAGGGGGTGGGACCGTGGCCAAAGGCATGGGCATGCGCAAGGAGAAGAAGAAGCCGAAGAAGAGCAAAGCGAAGTAGGGCGGTCTAGCCTCCCGCGGCCTCGCAAGCGGCGAAGCGCTCCAGGTGATGCTCGGCATCGCCGAAGGTCTGGCCGATCATGGTCAGACGTCGGAAGGTGTGGCTGACCTTCAGCTCGTCGGTCATGCCCATGCCGCCGTGCATCTGCACCGCCTCCTGGCTCACGTTCCGGCAGGCGTCGGCGACCTTGATCTTGGCGGCCGAGATCACGCGCCGCCGCTCCGCGGGGCTCGCGGTGTCGGCCTTCACGCACGCCAGGCAGGCCATGGAGCGGGCCTGCTCGTAGCTGATCACCATTTCCACCATGCGGTGCTGCAGCGCCTGGAAGCTTCCGATGGGCACGCCGAATTGCCGCCGCGTCTTGAGATACTCCAGCGTGGTGTCATTGGCGTAGCGGATGGCTCCGACCGCCTCCGCGCAGAGCAGCGCGGTGGCGTAGTCGGCGACCTCCTCGAGCAGCGGCAGGGCCTGCCCTTCCCCGCCCAGCAGCGCGTCGCGGCCCACCGCCACGTCGGACAGCCACACGTCCGCCGCGCGCAGCTCGTCGATGGTGCGGTACTCCTTCACGGTGACCCCACGGGCCGCGCGGTCCACGAGGAAGAGGCTGATGCCGCTCGCGTCGGTGTCCGCGCCCGCCGTGCGCGCGGAGACAATGAGGGTGCCCGCCGCGCCCGCGTGCAGCACCGCGCGCTTCTCGCCCTCCAGCACCCAGCCGTCGCCGGCGCGCTTGGCCCGCGCCCCCACGTGGCGGAGCTCATAGCGCGCGCCCGCCTCGGTGTGGGCGAGGGCCAGCCGCTGCTGGCCCTGGATGAGGGCAGGCAGGACTTGCTTGCGCTGGGCCTCGGAGCCGCCGCGCTGGACGAGCCGGCCCGCGACGCCCACGTTGGTGAGATAGGGCTCGACGAGCAGGGCCTCACCGAGAGCCTCCATGACGAGCATCACGTCCACCGCGGTGCCGCCGAAGCCGCCGTGCTCCTCCGGAAAGGGCAGGCCGAGCAGGCCCATCTCGGCCAGGGAGGCCCACACCTTCTCGCTCCAGCCCGCAGGGGAAGCCACGATCTTCGCCCGCGCGTCGAAGGAGTAGTCGTTGGCGAGATACTTCCTGAGGCTGTCGGCGAGGAGCTGCTGCTCGTCGCTGAGCTCGAAGTTCATCGATTCCTCCGCGCGCCTAGAGGCCGAGGGTGGCCTTGGCGATGATGTTCCGCTGGATCTCGTTGGATCCCGCGTAGATCGTCGCCTTGCGCATGTTGCAGTAGCGCGGAGCCAGCCGCGCGGTGAAGTGGTCGAAGTCCATCGCGTCCACCGGGCGGTAGGCCTGGGCGAGCGGGCCGGCCGCCTGCATCATCAGCTCGGTGATGGCCTGCTGGATCTCGGTGCCCTTGATCTTCAGCATGGAGACGTCGGCGCCGGGCGGCTTGCCGCTGCGCCGCATCTGGTCGAGGAAGCGCAGGTTGGTGATCTCCAGGGCCATCAGCTCCACTTCCACTCGGGTGAGCCGGTCCCGGAAGCGAGTGTCCTCGATGAGAGGGCGGCCGTTCTTGGTGTGATGGGCGGCCAGCTCCTTCAGCCGCGCCAGCTCGCGCTTGGAGGCCCCGATGCGGCCGGTGCCCATGCGCTCGTAGCCCAGGAGGTACTTGGCCACCGTCCAGCCCTTCCCCTCCTCGTGCACGAGCTGCTCGGCGGGCACCTTCACGTCGTCGAAGAACACCTCGTTGGTCTCGTGGCCGCCGTCCATCAAGATGATGGGCCGCACGGTGATGCCGGGGCTCTTCATGTCGATCAGCAGGAACGAGATGCCGTCCTGGCGCTTGGCCTGCGACGGGTCGGTGCGGACGAGGCAGAAGATCCAGTCGGCGTGGTGCGCGAGGGTCGTCCAGATCTTCTGCCCCGTCACCACGTAGTGGTCGCCCTGGCGGACGGCCTTGGTCTTGAGCGAGGCCAGATCGGAGCCGGAGCCGGGCTCCGAGTAGCCCTGGCACCAGAAGTCGTCACCGTTGTAGATGCGGGGCAGGAAGCGCTTCTTCTGCGCGTCGGTGCCGAAGCGCAGCAGCACCGGGGCGCACATCCGGAGTCCGAAGGCGACCAGCGGCGGCGTGGCGGCGTAGCCGCACTCCTCCTCGAAGAGGTAGCGCTCGGTCACGCTCCAGCCCGTTCCGCCCCACTCCACCGGCCAGTCGGGCGCCACCCACCCCTTCTTGGCGAGAATGCGGTGCCAGCCCAGGAGATCGTCCTTGCTGAGCTCCTGATAGCTCTCGACCTTCTGGCGCAGGTCGGCGGGCAGGTTCCCTCGCAGCCACGACCGCACGTCGTCACGGAAGGCCAGCTCTTCGGCGGAATAGTTCAGGTCCATGGGGGCCTCTCTCCTAGACGTGATGCCGCAGGAAGCCTTCGATCATCCCGTTCACCTGCTCGGGGGCCTCCAGCATGTTGAAGTGGCCGGCGCCGACCGTCCAGCCGTTGACCACGGAGGGCATCCACTCCGTCATCAGGTGCGGCGGATTCAGGGGCGGCGTGGCCGCGATGTGGAGCGCAGGCACCTTGCAGCGCGCGGCGGCCTTGACGCCCTCGAAGGCGAGGATACCGCGCATCGCGGCGGAGGCCACGGGGGCCGGCGCCGCCATCATGACCTTCAGCACTCGCTCCACCAGGGCCTTGTCGGAGGTGGGGAGGAAGAGGCGGTCGGCGATGAACTGGCGGCGCGGCTCCTGATTGCCCGCGTCGATGGCGGCCACCAGGCCTTCGATGCCCGTCCGCAGCTCGGCGGGGAAGGCCAGGGGCGCGGGGTCCACCATGACGATGCCGGCGACCTTCTCGGGGTAGGCGGCGCCAAGCTGTAGCGCGGTGATGCCGCCCATGCTGTGCCCCACCGCGACGACACGGCCGAGCTGGAGCGTGTCGATCAGGTGGGCGATGTCGTCGGCGTAGGCCGAGATCGGATAGGCCCCCTGCGGCTTGTCACTCTCCCCATGCCCCCGCAGGTCCACCGAGACCACCCGGTGCCGCCTGGCGAAGAACTCGGCCTGGGGCGCGAAGAACGACCGGTCGCAGGTCCAGCCGTGGATCAGGACGAACGCTGGAGCGCCGCTCCCGCGCTCCTCATAGGCCAGCTTGATCCCGTCGCGAGTGATGGTCGGCATGGTGTGGCCCTCCTCCCGCCCGGGGCCGCGGCCCCATCACCGCGTCGCCCCGGAGAGGGCCACACAATATCACCTTTGACCGGAGCGCAGGGCTTCGCGGAACGGAGCGGCCGCCGTCCGGCGACCGGGGCGGGGCACCTTGGGACGGCGGTTCGAGCGCAGGAACAGGAGCTGCTCGACCAGCAGCCACAGCGGAAGCGAGAGCAGCACCACATACGCGATCAGCTCGTCCATCGCCATGTACGGCCCTCCCATGTCGTCGCACCTCCTGCGGATGTCATGCCAGTGGCTCGCGACGGGGGAATCACACGATGGCGAAGATTTAGGAACGAGCGTGCGACGGCTCGGCGCACTGGGCGCAGGCAGCTCGCCCGACGATCGGGCGCGTCGAGCCTTGCGTCCATTTCGCCGGGCTCGCGCGTATACCTCGGCGAGATGAAGAGCGAGGCCGAGATCCACGATACCAATGGTGCTCAGCGCGGCACCGCCTTTCGCCGGCTCGTGTGGTCGAACCTCGCCGCCCAGTCGGCCGAGCAGGTCAGCCTGGCCGCAGCGCCGATGGTGGCGGTCCTGGCGCTGGACGCCGGCGTCGGAGCGACCGGGCTTCTCTCGGCCGCCCAGACGCTCCCCTTTCTCCTGCTGTCCTTCCCGCTGGGACTGCTCGCGGATCGGGCACCGCGGCGCCGGCTCATACTCCTGGCCGAAGCGGCCCGCGGCTTCGCGCTGCTGGCCCTGCCCGTGCTGGCCGCGCTGGGGTGGCTCTCGGTTCCCGTGCTGGCGGCGATCGGCTTCGCGGCGGCAACGGGCACGGTCGCCTTCAGCGTCGCCGCGCCCGCCCTGGTCCCGGCGCTCGTCCCGCGCGCGGGGCTGGCCGCGGCGAACGGCCGGCTCGAGCTGGCCCGCAGTGTGGCTTTCTCGGCCGGCCCCGCCGTGGCAGGCGCGCTCGTGTCGTGGGCCGGGGGCTCGATCGCCTTCGTCCTGGCCGCCGCGCTATCCGTGCTCGCCGTGCTCTTCCTGGCCGGCGTGCCGGAGCCGCCGCGGCCTCCGCTGCCGGCGCGCAATCTCCTGCGCGCGCTCCACCAGGGCGCGGCCTTCGCGTGGCGGCATCGCTTCCTCCGGCCCGCGCTCTTTACCGCGATGATCTGGAACTGCTCCTGGTTCGTCCTGCAGGCGGTCTATGTCCCGTACGCCGTGCACGCGCTCGGGCTGGGCGCCGCGGGGATCGGGACCACCCTGGCCTGCTACGGCGCGGGCATGCTGGCGGGAGCGATGCTCGCCCCGGAGGTGATGCGACGGCTGTCCTTCGGGACGGCGATCAGCGCCGGTCCGGTGGTATCGGTGGCGGCGGCCGCGTGCATGGCCGCCACGATCTGGGTGCCTTCGGCGATCCTGGCCGGCGCGGCGTTCTTTCTCTTCGGGGCGGGACCGTTGCTCTGGACGATCAGCCAGATCACGCTGCGCCAGACGGTGACGCCCGAGGGGCTGCTCGGCCGCGTCTCGGCGCTCTTCATGACCGGCTCCACCGGCGCGCGTCCTGTGGGCGCGGCACTGGGCGGCGCCATCGGCGTGGCCTGCGGGCTCGAGTGCGCGATCGTCGTCAGCGCGCTCGGCTTCGTCATCCAGGCGCTGATCATCCTCGGCTCACCCCTGGCGCGGCTCCCCGGAGTGCCCGAGGCGGAAACGAGCGCGAGCCCGGCGTAGGACCAAGGCCTTATAGCCCACCCTGCGTCGTCGCGCTAGCTTCCACCCCGGAACACAGCATGACGGCCAAAACCCTCCGAAGCGTCGTTGAAGAGGAGACCCTATGACAATCGCGGAGAGGGAAGGCAGCGGCGCGGGCGGTGCGGGAAGCTTCGATGCGACCCAGTGGCACGAGGTGAAGAAGGGGGAGACGCTGTGGAAGATCGCCGTCCAGTACTACGGCGACGGCAGCCTTTACACGAAGATCTTCGAGGCCAACAAGGACACGATCAAGGATCCCAACCTCATCAAGGTCGGCCAGCGGCTCCGCATTCCGTAGCCGCGATGCCCGTCCAGGAAGGAGACACCATGCGACGAGCCAATTCGATGAAGGTCGCACTGATGCTGGGAACTCTCATGACCGCGCTGCTCCTCACGGCGTGCGGCAGCGCAGACAAAGCGCCCGCGGAAGCCGCCATCAAAGCCGCCGAGGGGGCGCTGGCCGCGGTGCGAAGCGACGCGGCGAAGTTCGTCCCGGACCAGCTCAAGACGCTCGAAGACGGCCTGGCGGGCGCGAAGGCGAGCTTCGCCAAGGGCGAGTACGCCGCGGCGCTCGGCGCGGCGAAAGATCTCGCCGCCAAGGCCGGCGATCTCTCCTCGGCCACGGCCGCCAAGCGCGCCGAGCTGACCCGGACGTGGACGAGCGCGAGCGCCGGCGTCCCCGAAATGGCGCAGGCAATCCAATCACGAGTAGACATCCTCTCCCAGAGCAAGAAGCTGCCCGCCGGGATCGACAAGGACAAGCTCGAGGGCGCGAAGACCAGCCTCGCGACGCTGAAGCAGTCGTGGGCGGACGCCTCCGTAGCCTACAGCGCGGGCAATCTCACGGAGGCCGTGAGCAAGGCGAAGACCGCGAAGGACAAGGCGGTGGAGACGATGACGGCCTTGAACATGCAGCTCCCCGCCGGAGTGGCGAAGCCGTAGCGCGTCGAGCTGGCTAGGGGAGGTCCGGGCGCGCGCTCTGGACGCGGTCGCGCACCTGCTGCCACGTCACGCCGTCCACGATCGAGTCGAAGCCCTTGGGTGCGACCGGCGGCAGGTCCCGCGCCTGATCCTTGCGCACGTAGACGTCCTCGAACATCACGGTGGACTCGTACTCGATGATCGCGCGCAGCGCTTCCTCGAGCTCCAGGACTTGCCCGATCGTCTCCTCGTCGTCGAAGCGGTCCTTCACGCTGTCGTACACCTCTCGCACCCGGCGCTGCTCGAAGGGCGCGTAGTCCCGCCGCTCGTCGCGCAACATGCGCTCGAAGTCAAAGAGTGTCCGGAACTCGAAGTCCACGCCCTTCGCGTCGGCACCGCCGCGTTGCATGATGGCGATGTCCGAGAAGCACTTGTGGACGACGGCTTCCTGCTCCTTGGTGAGGGGCACCAGGCGGAGAAGCCGGGCGGTGATCGTGCTGACCGCGTTCTCCGCCCAGAGGTGCGGGAGGTACATCACCCCCTGGTCGAACGCGAACTGGTTCTCCTTGTGGAGGAAGATGCCGAAGAAAAAGAAGGCGCGGATACGCAGGTGCTCACGCTCGGAGCCGGTGGCATCGTCGATCGCCTTCACGCTGCGGGCAAGCTCGACCAATGTGCCGGACAGCGTGCCGAAGTAGTCGCGCGCGAGCCCGACCACCATCTGGGTCACCGCCTCGGTGGTCCGCTGCCGTCGGTTCAGGCGCAGGATCATCGCCTGGATGAAGAGCGTCCCCACGATGGTGACGAACGCGGCGATGATCGCGGGCGCGCTGGGGCCGATCCACGTGGTGGGCGCGACTTCGAGCGTCCCCACCTCGCGCGCCACCAGGATCTCACCCTTGTCATCCACGATCCAGACGCTGAGCGCGTACGTGCCCTCGCGGTCGGCGATCAGCGTGAAGGCGTGAGACACCGCCTGCCCGGGGATCAGGAGCCGCGCGGGAAGGTACGGCGCGGAGAGGTCGAGCGGCAACGGACGGACCCTCACCTCGATCGGCCCGACCGGCGCCGCGCCGCGATTGATAACGCGCACCGTCACCGGGATGCGCGCGCCCGGCGCGGCCTTCTTCACCTCGAGAATGGTCTGCACGTCGAGCGAGTCGGCCGCCGGGCGCGGCGCCTGCGCGACGAGGGCGCGCGGCGACGCGAAGACGGCGAGGCTCGCGATGATCACCAGACCGACCCACGCCCGGATCACACGCTCACCCGCTACTTCTTCTTCTTCGGCGGTCTCACGCGACCCATTCCCCTCACCTCCCGACCGGAGGATAGCCCAGGCGCGAAGAGCGCCGAAGCGAAAACGGCGCCGCGCGCGGACCAGGCCCTTGACGAGCGCCCACCCGTGCGCCGATGCTCGGGGACATGCCATCGCGGCTGGCGGCCAAGGTCGCTCTCATCAGCGGCGGCGCGCGCGGGATCGGCGCGGCCATCGCGCGGCTCTTCGCCCACGAGGGCGCCCGCGTGATGATCGGCGATCTCCTCGATGCCGAGGGCCGCCTGGTGGAAGCCGAGATCGCCGCCAAGGGCGGCGAAGCCGTCTTCGTCCATCTCGACGTCACCAGCGAGGGCGACTGGGAGCGCGCGGTGGCCGCCGCGACGAGCCGCTTCGGCCGGCTGGACGTGCTCGTGAACAACGCCGGGATCGGTGGCGCCGGCCGGCTCGAGGAGACCTCTCGGGAGGCGTGGACCAGGGTCATGGAGGTGAACGCCACCGGCGTGTTCCTCGGCACCCGGGCGGCCATCCCGGCGCTGCGACGGGCGGGCGGCGGCTCGATCGTGAACATCTCCTCGCAGCTGGGCCTCGTCGGCATGGACGACAGCAGCCCGCAGTACCAGGCCTCCAAGGGCGCGGTGCGGCTGCTCACCAAGCACACCGCGCTGCAGTACGCGAAGGAGAGCATCCGCGCCAACTCCGTTCACCCCGGCCCGATCGTGACGCCCATGACGGAGACGCGACGCGCCGATCCCGTCGTCCGGGAACGAATGGTGGCGCGCATTCCGCTCGGGCGATACGGCGAGGCCGAGGAGATCGCGTATGGCGTGCTCTACCTCGCGTCCGACGAATCGCGGTTCGTGACGGGCAGCGAGCTGGTCATCGACGGAGGCTGGACGGCGCAGTGAGACCGCTGGCAACGAATGGAGGAGGCACTCCCGTGCACGCACTCATCATCGCGCTGCTCGCCGTCGTCCTCGTGGCGCCGTCCGAAGCTCAGGTGCAGATCGACATCGGCATTCATCTGCCCGCCCCGCCCCAACTGGTCGTCGTTCCCGAGGTTCGCGCCGTCCAGTACGTGCCCACCGCCCCCGCGAATCTCTTCTTCTACGACGGCCAGTACTGGGCCTACGTGAACGGCGGCTGGCACGTGAGCGCCCGATTCAACGGTCCGTGGATCGTCATCTCTCCGGTCTTCGTACCCCGGCCGATCCTGCTCGTGCCGGTCAGCTATTACCGCGTGCCCCCGGGCCACTGGAACCAGTGGCACAGGAAGGCGCCGCCCCGCTGGGGACATGAGTGGGGACGGGAGTGGTCGGCGAAGCGCGAGTGGAAGGATCGGGACGACGACGACCGCGGCAAGGGGCACGGCAAGGACGACGATCGCGGAAGGGGAATGGCCAAGGACGACGACCGGGGCAAGAAATCCGGCAAGGGCGAGGGGCCCGGGCGCGGGAAGGGCCGGTAGCCGCCACCGGCGAGACAAACGGAGGCCGGATGACGTGATAGTCACTCCTCGCCCTCGAGCGCCCGGAGATCTTATACGGTAGAGTCTCCGGGGTCGTGACTCGAGCCCGCAGGGGGAGGCCGCCACGGTGAGACGCAAGCCCAACTTCCTCGTCATCCTGATCGACGACCTGCGCCACGACGAGTTCGGCGCGGGCGGCCACCCCTACATGCTGACACCCCACGTGGACCGGCTCGCCCGCGAGGGCGCGCTGTTCGAGCGGGCCTTCCACACCACCCCAATCTGCTCGCCCAATCGCGCGTCCATCCTCACCGGCCAGTACGCGAGCCGCCACGGCATCATCGACAACGTGGCCCGCGACGCGGCCAGCCATCGCCTGCCCAACTATCACCTCGATCTGCAGCGGCTGGGCTATGCCACCGCCCACATCGGCAAGTGGCACATGGGCAATGACGGCCGCCCGCGCCCGGGCTACGACCACTGGGTGGCCTTTGACGGCCATGGGCGCATCGTCGATCCGCGCCTCTGCCAGAACGGCGCCTACGTCGAGCACACCGGCTACATCACCGACATCCTCAACAACCTCGCGGTGGAGTTCGTGAGCAAGGGCCATCGACGGCCATGGTCGCTCTTCCTCGCGCACAAGGCGGTGCATCCCGACGCCGCCCAGGCCTCGGACGGCACGCTCGTGATCGAGGCGGCCGGCGGCTATCGCGCGGCCGATCGGCACCACGACCTCTACCGGGACGCCGTCTTCCCCCGCAAGCCGAACATGCTCGAACCGGCGCAGGTGGTGAGAGACAAGCCCGCCTGGGCAGAGGCCTTCGCGTTGAGAACATCGGAGCGCGCCCGCGCGGTGCTCGATCGCCTGCACGCCGGCGACCAGGAGGAGATCCGCCTTCGGGCCCGCATGATGGCGGCGGTGGACGAAGGCATCGGGGAGCTCTTCATCACGTTGGAAGTCACCGGACAGCTCGACGACACCGTCATCGTATTCCTCGGCGACAACGGGTACTTCTTCGGCGAGCACGGGCTGGGTCCGGAGCGGCGCTTCGCCTACGAGGAGGGCATCCGCTCACCCTTCCTCGTGCGCTATCCGCCCAAGATCCGCGCGGGACTGCGCGTGAAGGATCTCGTCATCTGCCAGGACATCGCCCCCACCTTGCTCGAGCTCGCGGGGGGCAAGCCGGGGACGCAGGTGCAGGGCCGCTCGTTGCTGCCCCTCTTCGCGGGCAAGCGCGCGGGGTGGCGCAAGTCCTTCCTCGCGGAGTACTGGGCGGAGAGCGCCATGCCGTGGCTGGTCGGGATGAGCTACAAGGCCGTGCGCACCGATCGCTACAAGTACATCCACTGGGTCAATCGCGGGCGGGACGGCGAGCTCGACGAGCTTTACGACTTGGACCGCGATCCCTACGAGGTGAAGAACCTCAACCGCTCGAAGGCGCACGCGGGCGTGCGGCGAAGGCTCCAGCGCGAGCTGGGCCGGCTCGTGGCCAGCGCGCTGGGCCTCTAGTCGCGAACCGCCGCCTATCGGGCCCCGCCGATGAGGGTATCCAAGCCGATGGAGCCCCGCACGAAGTCTCGCCGACCCGCGGGCACGGTGATGCGGCAATAGACGGGCTGCGGAAGCTCCGCTCCCCCGATGGCGCAGACTCGGCCAGGAGCAAGCTCACCACAGGTGAGGCCGGCGTAGGTGCTACTGCTCTGCTGAACTCCCACCGCGTTGAACATCACGAGCTCGACGGTGATCGTGGAGCCTCCAACGTTGACGACGGCGCAGATAGCCCCTCCCTCCCCGAGCACCGGCGCGGTGAACAGCCACTCCGTCCCTATTTTCTTCTGGGCTTCCGCCTCAGGCGGGACGATCGCGAGGAACAGCGCCATCACGCACACGAAAAAGAGCATGGTTGTCTTCATGGGCTCTCCGTCACCGCGCCTCTCCGTTGCGGCCCGCCGACGTTATCGCGCCTCTGACGCGATCTTTCTGCCCGTGAGGCACGGAGATGCGGCAATAGAGCAATCGGGCTTCCAGCGGGGCTTCCGGCGGAACGAAGGTTTGAACGCGACAACCGTACCAAGCCAGCATGATGCCGCAGGTCGGAACCGCAGGAAGATATGGAGGAGCAGCAGGCACGCCGCTGATTGTAGGAATCACGGCGCCTTGCACGTCCAGAATCTCGACCGCCATGAGCACGGGCGAGGGAGACGCGTTCACTGCACTGCAGTAGACCGAACCTTCTGAGAGAATCGCCGGCGTGTAGAGGCGGTCGAGCGGTTGGGGGCGCCCGGTTGTACACGCCGTGCTGCCAAGGCTGATAGCAAGCGTCACAAACAGGAGCATCGCGGGCTTCATGCATTCCTCCTTGCTATAGGTATGCGCCATTCGAGAACACTCGCGACGAAGCTGTGCCGACACAGACGTGGAGAGCCCCTCTCGAAGTTCGTACGTCGAACAAGGAGACCGAGTCAATGAATACCGGGGCGAAGGCGGCGATCGTGACGGGCGCGGCGAGCGGGCTCGGCCGCGCCATGGCGATGGGACTCGTGGGCAGCGGCATGAACGTGGTAGCCGTGGATCGTGAGCCGAAGGGCTTGGCCACGCTCGCGCCGATCGGTATCGGCCAGCCGGGAGCGGTGCTGCCCGTCACCGCGGATCTCGCCCAGCCGGACGCGTTCGAGAAGATCGTCGCCGCGGCCCTGGACCGCTTCGGGCGCATCGACGTGCTCGTGAACAATGCCGGCATCGGCCAGGCCTCGGTGCGGGCCGATCAGCGCCGCAACCCCATCCGCTTCTGGGACGCCCCTCCCGAGCAGTGGGCCCGCTTCCTCGCCGTGAACGCCACCGCGCCGATCATGATGGCGCGCGCGGTGGTGCCCCACATGCTGCGCGCCCGGCGCGGGCGCATCATCACGGTGACGACCAGCCTCGGCACCATGGTGCGCGAGGGCTATCTGCTCTACGGCTCCAGCAAGGCGGCTGCCGAATCGGCGATGGCCGTGCTGGCGGCGGATCTGGAAGGCTCCGGGGTGACCTCGAACGTGCTCGTGCCCGGCGGCGTGACCAATACGCCTCTGGTGGGCAACGATGCCGGCGACCGCAACAAGATGCTACAGCCCGAGATCATGGTGCCGCCGCTCCTCTGGCTCGTGTCCGACGCCGCCGCCGGCGTCAACGGCCGGCGCTTCATCGCCGCCGACTGGGACCGTACGCTGCCCGAGGCCCAGGCCGCCGAGAAGGCGGGTGCGCCCATCGCCTGGCGCGGGATCGCGCGAATGCCGATCGAGCCGAAGTAGTTCGCGGCGGGAAGGGCGTGGTGCCGGGAGCGGGAATCGAACCCGCATGGGCTTGCGCCCAGAGGTTTTTGAGACCTCCGCGTCTGCCAGTTCCGCCATCCCGGCGTGGGATGCCGCCCGGTCAGTGTAGCGCATCCCCACCCTGTAAACGCCCCGCCGCGGCCCCCGTCATACTCAGTGGCCGGCCGGAATCATGGTTCTCCCCACTCCCACACGACAGAAGGAGAGAGCGACATGAGGACGCGCACCCTGTCACTGACGTTGGCGGCCGCTGCGGCCGCCCTGAGCCTGGGGGCTGCCAGGCCCGCGCTGGCCGACAACTACGAGCAGATCATCGATCGGCGCCAGGACCGCCAGGAGGATCGCATCGACCAGGGCATCCGGTCGGGCGAGCTGAACCGGCGCGAGGCCGCCCGTCTCGAGCGCGGTCAAACGCACGTGAACCGGATGGGGAATCGCGCGCTGGCCGACGGCCACATCAGCCGGGCCGAGTTCCGGCGCATCGAAGGGGCTCAGAACAACCAGAGCCACCGCATCTATCAGCAGAAGCACGATCGCCAGCACCGCCGCGGCCGCTAGCGGGGCGCGACCTCGCCGCGCCTTCGGGGCCGCAAGTATTTGCCATCCTTGACAGAACAGGGCGCGGTCAGTATCCTGACCGGTGCGGTGGGGCTGTAGCTCAGTTGGGAGAGCACAAGGCTGGCAGTCTTGGGGTCAGGGGTTCGAGCCCCCTCAGCTCCACCAATTTTTGACGCGGGGTTACGGAGCGATCCGTAGCCCCGCGCGTGCGTTCCGCCCGATCCGGCCGAAGCTCAGGCCGAGTGGCCAGAGGCCGAGAGCCGGCGGTCGAGGTCGTACGCAGCACTGATGAGCGCCAGGTGAGTGAACGCCTGCGGGAAGTTGCCGAGGTGCTCGCCCCGGCGGCCGAGTTCCTCGCCGTAGAGCCCGAGGTGGTTCGCGTAGCCGAGCATCTTCTCGAAGACGAAGCGCGCCTGCGGAAGGTCGCCGAGCCGCGACAGGCACTCGACGTACCAGAACGAGCACATGTTGAAGGTGCCCTCGTCGCCCTCGAGCCCGTCGGAGAAGTGATCCCCGATGCGGTAGCGGGAGACGAGGGAGTCGCTCACCAGGTCGCGCTCGATCGCGCGCAGGGTGGACACCCAGCGCGGATCGGCGGGAGCGATGAACTTGACGAGGGGCAGGAGGAGGGCGGAGGCGTCGAGCGCGGTCGAGCCCTTAGCCTGCACGAATGCCTTCCCGCCCGCGTCCCAGAAGTGCGTGAAAATGTCCTGGTAGATCGCGTCCCGCTCCTCGTGCCAGCGCGCGAGGGGAGCGGGGAATGAGCGCTTGCGGGCGAGGCGGATGGCCCGGTCGATCGCCGCCCAGCAGAGCACGCGAGAGTAGAGGAACTCCTGGCGTCCGCCCCGAACCTCCCAGATGCTCTCGTCCGGCTCCCGCCAGTGCCGGCCGACCCAGTCGACGAAGCGGACGCAGTTGGTCCACAGGTCGTGTGAGATCGGCGCGCCGTACCTGTCGTAGAGGTAGATCGAGTCCATCAGCTCACCATAGATGTCGAGCTGGAGGTGGGTGTGAGCCAGGTTGCCGATGCGGACCGGCCTCGAGCCCTTGTAGCCCTTCAGGTGAGGAAGGCTCTCTTCGCTCAGGATCTTGCGGCCGTCGATGCCATACATGATCTGGAGCGAACCGTCGGGCTCGATCTCCGCACACCGGTCCTCCACCCAGCGCATGAAGGCCGCGGCCTCGCCGGTGAAGCCGAGCCGCATGAGGCCATAGAGCGTGAACGACGCGTCCCGAATCCACGTGTAGCGGTAGTCCCAGTTCCGCCCGCCTCCCACCCACTCTGGGAGGCCGAAGGTGGGCGCGGCGACGATCGATCCGAAGGGCCGCGACGTCAGGAGCTTCAGGGTCAGGGCGGAGCGGTTCACCATCTCCCGCCACCGGCCGCGGTAGGTCGAGCGGCTCACCCACCCACGCCAGAAGTTGACCGTGTCCTTGAACGCCCGCGGCACGTAGTCGGGCGCGCCGGACGGCGACTCCCCGCCCGGCTCCACCTGCTCGAAGACGAAGGCCGCCGACTCGTCGGCGCGAAGGGTGAACTCCGCCACCGCCGCCCCGTCCACGATGCGCACCGGGATTGAGGAGCGGAGGAGGAAAGCGAGCGCCGGGCCGCTCCCCGCGATGAAGCGTACGCCGTCGGCGGTCTGCTCCGCGGTGTGGGTCGCCCGCGCGTAGTCGAAGCGCGGCTGGCACACCATTCGGAAGCGGACCTCGCCGCGGACCGTCTTCGCGCGTCGGACGACGTCGTGCGCCTGCCACCCGTCCCCGATCGGCATGAAGTCCGACACCTCGGCCACGCCATCGTCGGAGAGAAAGCGTGTCAGGAGGACGCAGGTGTCGGGCAGATAGAGCTGTTTCTGCTGCGCGCCCTCGAGGAGGGGGGCCAGCTGAAAGCGCCCGCCCCGCTGATCGTCCAGCAGGGCGACGAAGATGGACGCCGAGTCGAAGCGGGGCGCGCACATGAAGTCGATCGAGCCGTCCATGCCGACGAGCGCCACCGTGTGGAGGTCGCCGATGACCCCGTAGTTCTCGATCGGTTGATAGCTCATGCCGGCGCGGCCAGGCCGGGCTCTACGGCCCGTCGAATCGGCACGTCATGCAGGAACGCACTCACGGTGGGGCTCGCGTAGGTGCCGAAGGCGTCCACCAACGACCCCCGGGTCCCGTCCGTGCTTTCGATCGCATACACGATCGCCATGTCGTCGGGATCCGAGACGCCTTCGAACCGCTGGAACTCCCGGATAATCAGCTCGTGTGCCCCGAATGTCTTCCCGCTGTCGAACGCTCGGAGCCGATCACCCACCACTCCGAAGTGCGCGGTGAAGCCCCGGCTGACGAGTCGCTCGATGGCGTTCGAGAGGGTCCTCATCACTGGCTCGTCCTCCGCTCCACGTTCGGCTCAGATCGCGCCCACCGGCCGTCGACCAAGATCCGTCGCCGACGCAATGATACTCCCGGATCACTCGATCAGACGAGGCGAAGGAACCCTCGCGTGGAAAGATTCATTCTAACGGTCGCGACTCAACTATCTAATGGTCCGGTCCTCGGGCCGGCGATAGAAAGGAGATGGGCCAAGGCGGAACCGGGCGGGCCCACGATATTGGAGTACACGGCGAAGAAGTGATCTCCAGCCTCCAGATCGGGCGCGAGCCGATGCGTCTCGCTCCGATCCGGAGCCACAGCCAGGAGGCCAGAGCATGGCAGATCTGAAGCGCTCATCCTACACCGAGCAAAGCTTCGACAATCTGCAGGAGCTGGACGGGATCTCGGCGGACCAGATCGCCGAGCATCTCGCGCTGTACGCGGGCTACGTCAAGCAGGTGAACCGGCTCAACGCGGAGCTCGCCACCTTGCGCGAACGGGGCCGGGCGTCGGGGCGCGATCTCGAGTTCGCCGAGTTGACCCGGCGGCTCGGGTTCGAATACAACGGCATGATCCTCCACGAGTACTATTTCTCTAACGTTCGGGGCGGCGCCGATCCGAAGCCCGCTCCGACCTCAAAGATCGCCCAGGCCCTGACCGTGTCCTTCGGGTCCATCGAGCAGTGGCGCTCTGACTTCCAGGCGATCGGCGGAATGCGGGGCATCGGCTGGGTGCTCCTTTGCCAGGATCCCGTCACCCACCGTCTCACCAACCATTGGGTGACGCTGCATCAGGATGGCGTCCCGGCCAGCTTCAAGCCGCTCCTCGTCATGGATGTCTGGGAGCATGCCTTCATGCGTGACTACAAGGCGACCGAGAAGGGCCGGTACATCGACGCGTTCCTCCGCAACGTGGACTGGCGCAACGTGGAGCAACGTCTCGTCGAGCCCATGGCCATCAGGCCTGCGGCCGCCGCGTGAGCTTCGTGCATCACGGTTAGGGTAAGCGCGTCATGGTCCTGTTCGAGAAACTGCTGCTGGCCGTGCTCGTGCTCGACGCGCTGGCGATGATCGCGGTGCCGATCGTGTACTTCTTCGCCTTACGGCATCCGCGCCACCAGAGCATCAGCGGGCCCGCTCGCCCGAGCGACAGGTCGAGCCCGAGCGGAGGAGAACCTCCATCAAATGGACTCTGACGACCAAGACGCAGACCTATGGCCCGGCCGCGGAGGTCGGCCGCTACGAGCTCCGCGTCGCGTGAGCCGACGATGCCATTCGCGTGAGCTTCGAGAACTTAAAGCCAGGGAACCCGAGGGAAGAACACTTCTTATGGCTGGATGGGATAGCTGGCCGCCTTCAGCACGACTGACTTCCTTGGTGATTCGATAACATCGCTGGGGGTCGACACTGGTGATGCGATAGCTCTGGAGCCAGGTAGTCGTGGATATTGTCTCCCCGTCCCTGATGCAGATCCCGTATTTGCGGCCAACCGATGGTCGGGTGGTAGACCTCGTTCAGCATGCCCTTGGAGACGGTGAACCAGACCCGGCTCACGGTTGAGTACGCGGTCCCCCACCCCGTGCTTGTCGCTACGCGTCCAGCGGGGCTCGATCCCGGGACCGCCGGACGCCGGATGGTCGTGCAGCAAGATCGCCATCATGTCTCATATCCAAACCGAAGCATCAGGCTGCCTGAGACAGGTTCACTTTTTGCCACGCCGCCTGCGCCGTCTTCTCGACGTCGCTTTCGCCCCAGCGAGGCCCGGTAGCTTGCGAAGCGCCGATCCTTTGTGCATGGCCAGGTGGTCGGTCTTGTCACTCTCGATCAGGTACTGCGGCTCCTCCCTCGAGGCGTGAACGGTGTATCCCTTGAACTCGATGGGTGCGTTGATCTTCCTACGGATGACTCCGCTCACGCGACCTGCCTCGGAGTTCCAGCTCACATGGTCACCGATCTTGAACGCGCCTGGTCTGGCCAACTCTCTATAGCCTAGGAGGCACCGGCAAGGGTGAGGAGGCAGGCGCTCTCCTCGAAGGCCTCCACCTCATGCGCGACGGTAGACTCCAGCACAATGAGCTCTCCGGACCCGAGCCTTTCCACACGGGCGCCGGCCCGAAAGGTTACCGAGCCACTGAGGACGTGGAAGGTCAGGGGCCCGGCGGCCTGATGCTCGGAGATCTTGGTTCCTTTGCCGAGCAGCATCAGTACCACGCGAAGCGTGGGCTCCTTGGCCAAGGTGATCGCATTGCGGCCACTCGCGCGCCACGTGGACTCCTGCCTGAGCCGCTCCAGTTGCTCGCTGAGCTGCAGGTGAAGGAATGGAACCTCGACCGGTCGGTCAGGTCTCGCCTTCCACTCGTCAACCATGAACGTCTCCAATCTCGTGCTCCATGGCCAGCTCCGCCTCGAGGTTCTCCCGGTCGCGAAAGATGCTCGCCACCGCAAGGACTCGGCCCCCCGCCCGATAGCGCACACTCGCGTCGTGCTGCTCGAGGCTGCCGTCGATCTCGATGGTCTCCCAGCGCTCGGCATGGCCCACGTAGTTGATGGAGATCTCGTAGTGCTGGCTCCAGAAGAATGGCACGTCGGTGAAGGGCGTGCGCTCGCCGACGATGGTGCGGGCGACGGCCTGGCCCTGCCGCTGGGCCAGCACCCAGTGCTCGATCCGCACGAGGCCGCCGCCGCGCGGGTCTGGCCAGCGCGCGGCGTCGCCGACCGCGAAGACCCCCTTGGTTGCGGTCTCCAGGTAGGCGTCCACGACAATCCCCTTCTCGACCCGCAGTCCCGCCTGCTCGGCGAGCGCGGTCGCCGGCCTGACGCCGATACCCGCGACGATGAAGTCCGCGTCGAGTCGCTCGCCTCCCTCGAGCAGCACGCCGCGCGTGAGGCCGCTCGCCTTCCCGCCGAGGTGAAAGACGACCCCGTGCCGCTCGTGGAGGCCGCGGATGAAGTCGCCGAACTCCGGACCCAGCACGCGTTCGAGCGGGCGCCGACCCGGCGCGACCACGTGCACCTCGATCTGCCGGGCGCGGAGTGACGCGGCGACTTCGAGCCCAATGAAGCTCGCGCCCAGAACGACCGCGCGGCGTCCTCCCTCCGCCGCCTTGATGATCGCGCGACTGTCGGCCAGGGTGCGCAGGTAGTGAACGGGCGGGCCGGGCTCGCCGGGCATCGCGAGCCGAACCGGATCGGCGCCGGTGGCGAGAACGATGGCACCGAACTCCCGTGTCGCTCCGTCATCGAACGTGAGGCGCTTCCGGTCGAGATCGAGCGCGGTCACCTGCCGACCACGCACGAGCTCCACCTGTCGCTCCTCGTAGTAGGCGCTCGGGTGGAGCGGAAGCTGCTCCTCCGGGACGCTTCCGGCCAGGTAGTCCTTGGACAAGTTCGGCCGGTCATAGGGCGCCTCCTGGTCGCGATCGATGAGCGTGATGCCTCCCTCGAACCCGAGGTGGCGCAATTCGTCCGCGGCGCTGTTCCCCGCGGCCCCGGCGCCCACGATCGCGACCGACCGCGGGGCCGCCGTCCCCGGCCGCGCCACGCGCCGCACTCTGCCCGGCTTCGCCCGTTTTCCGGTGACGAACACCTGGCCGGCGCGCTGTACGATCTCGTAGCCGGCGACCGGGCTCAAGGCCGGCGCGGCCAGCGCCGCGCCGGTCCGGAGGCTGAAGCAGGCGTGGTGCCATGGGCAGCGGACGGTGTCGTCCACGACCAGTCCGTCGGCGAGTGGGCCTCCGTAATGACTGCAGGTGGCGCCGATCGCGAAGACCTCCGCGCCCCGCCGCACCAGGATGACCGGCTCACCCTGGACGTGGCCCAGCAACGGAACACCCTCCGCGAGCGAATTCGCCGGGATGCCACCGGTAAGATCAGGTCCGTTCCGAGTCTGAGGTTGGTCGCTCATGACAGTCTCCATGGCCGCTCAATCAGCGTCCGTCTAGATCTTGGCGCCGGATTTGTTCCAGTCGTCCAGGAACTTCTTCAGCCCGATATCCGTCAAGGGATGCTTCATCGACATCTCCAGCACCGAGAACGGCATCGTCGCAACGTGCACCCCCGCCTTCGCGGCGTCCAGCACGTGGAGCGGGCTGCGGATCGAGGCCGCCAGCACCTCCGTCTTGAACCCGTAGTTCCGGTAGATCTCGCAGATGTCCCGGACCAGGTCCATGCCGACCGCGCCGATATCGTCCAGGCGCCCGAGGAACGGGCTGATGTAAGCCGCCCCGGCCTTGGCCGACAGCAGCGCCTGAGGCGCCGAGAAGCAGAGGGTCTGATTGACCCGGATCCCCTCGCCGGTGAGGTGCTTGACGGCCTTGAGCCCATCCCGGGTGAGCGGGCACTTGACCACCACGTTCGGCGCGACCTGCGCGAGCTCCTTGCCCTCCTTGATCATGCCCTCGAAATCGGACGCCACCACCTCCAGGCTCACGTCGCCCGGCACGGTGGAGCAGATCTCCTCGAGCAGCGGGCGGAACGGGCGCTTCTCCTTCGCGATCAGCGACGGATTGGTCGTGCAGCCGTCCACGAGGCCCATGGCCACACCTTCCCGCAGCTCGGTCACGTTGGCGGTATCGAGAAAGATCTTCATGGCACACCTCCTCGGGGTGATCTTCTCAAAGCGACTTGAGGTGCTCGATCAGGTCCTTCACCTCAGCGTCCGTCAGCCTGAGCCCAAAGTGCCCATTGTAGTGACCGACCACCTCCCTGAGTCCTGCAAACCGGCCGTCGTGATAGAACCCGCCCTTCTGATGGGTCCAGAGCCCCTTGAGCGGCGCGGTGCGGTAGGCGCGCGTGGGCGAGCGATCGGCCTGGAATGAATCCACGCCGATCTCGGCCGGCGCGTGCAGGTTGTGGCCCGGCTCAGTGTACAGCGGCGGGACGTGGCACGTCGCGCACTTCGCCTTACCGGTAAAGAGCGTGCCTCCGCGCGCCGCCGCGGCTTTGTCGTAGCTGCCTTCAGGCGCCGGAGGCGCCGGGATCGCCAGCTGATAGAAGTGCAGCGCGGCGAGCTTGCTCGTGATCTGGTCTGGCGTGCCGCGCGTGTTCCAGGATCCCGAGCGCGCGGCGACGGGGAACTGCTCTGCGCTCTTGAGGCGGTCGTCGAAATACGTCCCCAGCCCGTGCATCTGAGTCACGGCGACGTAGGCATTCCAGTACGTGACCGACCCGAAGCCTGTCCAAGTGGCGAGATTCACCCCCGCGAGCCCGAAGGCCGGCGGGAGCAGGGTCGCCGCAGCTTTTCCGTCGGGACGAAACGCCTTCCCATCCTTGTCGAGCTCGGCGTCGTACTTGCCGGGTCCCCAGCTCGTGAGCACCTTCTTGACGGTCGGAACGTCGACCTTGAGGAGGTCGGCGATCGGTTGCAGGTTCGGCGCCAGCGACGTGATCACGCCGACATTGAGGTCTCGGTTGGCCCAGCCGTCGAGGCGATGCCCGATGCCCGCTGCGAACGAGTCGTCCACCGTCGAGTGGCACAGCGCGCAGGTGACGCCCATCGATCGCAGCGCCCCTCCGCCGTCGAACAGACCCTTCACCCCGACGACCGCGTCGAGCTTGAGCAGGGCCAGCGTGGTGGCCGGGTCGTCGAGATTCACCGCACCTTTCTTGATCTGGCCCACCAGCGAATCGGGAAGGGCGTCGCTATCCACCTTCAGCCCGACGGCGAGCGCGGTCTTCGGGCTGACCCCGTCGCCGACGCCGCCGTGCCTGGCCCCGGCGATCGCCTGATGGAGCTTGATCGCCTCGCCCCAGAAGGCTTCGCTGCCGAAGGTGTCAAAGCGGAACGTGTGGCGGCCCTCCTCGACCATCCGCCGGCTGTTGCTCAGGGTGGTGTCCGTCGCGGCCGGGGCGACCCTCTCGATCGGGCGTAAGTCGGTCGGTCCGCACCCGGCGATCGTGAGGATGGCAGCCGTGAATGCGAGAAGCCGAACATGCCAAGTCGCCGTATCGCTCCTCATCAGTGCTCTCCCTTTCCACGTTTGCGCGGCTCGCTCGAGCGCCGCGGCGGGCCCGCACCCGCCGCGGCCTGCCTGAATCAGCTGAACTGCTTCGGGAACTGCTTCGCGATGGCCCCCGCGAGCGCGTCCGCGATCACGTACATGTGCTGCTTCATCGCTTCCCAGGTTTTCGCTTCGTCCGCGTACTGCTTGCTCTGCACCTGCTGGATCTGCTGGACGTGATGGCCGCCGTGCGCCAGCAGCAAGCCGTTCAAAGTGTCGAACGGCAGGTTCGGGTTGGCCCCGCTCAGAAATCTGGCGATCTCGGTAGCGTTGCCGCTCAGGCTCTTGAGCGCCGCATCCTGCTTGCCTTTGCTGCCCGCAACGGTCGCTTCGAGGTACTGCTTGACCGCGCCGTAGTGTCCGGCGAGCAGCCCGAACAGCTTTTCGGAAGAGGCCTTGCCGTAGTACGGTTCGATCGCGGCGGCGATCTGTTTGGCGTTGGCGACGACTTCCTGCTCCGCCGCCGCGGCGGCGGGCTGGTTCTCGACCAAGGTGCTGACGACCACGTTACGCACCCAGAAGACGTGACCCACCCAGAGGTCTCGCAGCGCCGCTTCGGTCTCGTTGACCTTCGCCGGCGTGGGTGTCTGAGCGATGTAGTGGGGCCCGTGCTGGGCGAGCGCGGGCGCCGCCGGCACGAAGACGGTGGCCAGAACCGAGATGACGCCGAGGCATCGTTTCACCATGTTCATCGTGTTCTCCTTTTGAGGTTGTCAGGCCGTGTACGTCGCCAGCCATGGCGCCGAGACGCCGAGCCTGGCCAGCATCTTCACGACTCGCTCGGGACTGCCCAGATCGCACCAGGTCAGTCCCGGCAGCTTCGACACCGCGAGCATCTGCGGGCATGCCTCGAGAATGGATCGTGAGAAATCCACGGTGGGGGCCAGGGCGTAGGCCTGGCGAAGCGCCCACCGCTCGTGCTCACCGCCCTCGAACGCCCGCAGTGCCGCGAGCCGGTCGTAGAGGGTCGGCGCGCACTCACGCCCGGCCGCGAGCAGCACCGCTGCCCGTGCGGCGAACACGAAGGTGTTCCAGAGACTTCCCCGGCGCAACAGGGCTTCCGCCGCCTCTTTCGACGGCTTCTCTCGGAACCGCTGAATCGCGTGGACCGGACCTTGGCCGGTCCATCCAACGGGTTCCCCGGGCTCGATCCACCCGTACTCGGTCTCCGGCTCAGACGGCGGTGCCCCGAGGAGCACGATCCGGCGGGGCTCTCGCCCGACGAATGAGGCCAGCTCCCCCACGTGCTCCATGAAGGCGCCCTCTTCCAGCACGAGATGATCCGACGGAAAGCACACGAGCGTCGCGCCCGGATCCCGCGTCTCGATCCGCTGCGCGGCCAGGAGTATTCCGGCGGCCGTCCCGCGGCTCTCCGGCTGGCTCAGAACGTGCGGGCGGGGCGTCGTGGCGAGCTCGCGCTCCAGATAGCGCGCATGCGCCTGCAGGGTGACGACCACGGTCCGCTTGGGAGGAATCAGCAACCCGACTCGGTCGAGGGTCTGGTCCAAGAGCGTTCGGCCCCCGAGCAAGGGAGAAAACTGCTTGGGTCGCTCGTCGCCACACAGGTGGCGGACGAGCGGGCGCAGCCTGGTCCCTTCCCCTCCCGCGAGCACCACGGCCCAGAGAGATCCACGCTCGCCCGACTCGGCCTCTTCTCCCCGCTCGCGCTCCGAAACCATGATCGCGCTCCTCCTGTCTCCTCTTCTACCCTCCGGCTCTCGCTTCGACTATTAGAAACGTTTCACCTCATGCTTAGCTTTATTGTAAGATCGGCGCGCGATGGAGTGGCTCAACTACCACCACCTGCTCTACTACTGGATGGTCGTGCGGACCGGCAGCGTGGCGGCCGCGAGCACCGAGCTGAAGCTGGCCTCGCCGACCATCAGCGTCCAGATCCGACGGCTCGAGGAACAGCTTGGTGAGAAACTGCTCCGACGCTCTGGGCGTCACGTGGTCGCCACCGAGATGGGCCAGGTCGTCTATCGCTACGCCGACGAGATCTTCGCCCTCGGGCGCGAGCTCGTCGACACCGCCCGCGGGCGGCCGACGGGTCGTCCGATGCATGTGGTGATCGGCGTGCACGACGTCATCCCGAAGTCCATCGCGCGGTGGCTCATCGAGCCCGCGCTGAAGCTCCCGGAGCCGGTCCGGATCACCTGTCGCGAGGGCACCTCGGAGCAGCTGCTCGCGGAGCTGTCCGTCCAGCGCGTCGACGTCGTGCTGGCCGACGCGCCGATCAGCCCCACCGTGAAGGTGCGAGCCTACAATCACTTGCTCGGCGAGACGGGGCTCTCGTTCCTGGGTGTTCCGCCGCTGGCGCGAAAGTACCGGCCGGGTTTCCCGAAATCGCTGCATGACGCGCCGATGCTGATGCCCACGCCGAACACCGCGGTGCGGCGCGCTCTGGATCAATGGTTCGAAGCCCTCGACATCCGACCTCGCGTCATCGGTGAGTTCGACGACTCGGAGCTGCGCTGGGAGTTCGGCGGGACCGGAATCGGAGTATTCTCCGCTCCCGTCGTTCTCGAGACGCATCTCGCGCGGCTCTACAACGTGCAGCGAATCGGCTGGGCGCCGGACGTACCCTCTCGCTTCTACGCCATCTCCGTGGAAAGGAAGCTCAAACATCCGGCCGCCATCGCGATTTGCGAGGCGGCACGGCATACGCTGTTCGCCAAGAGCGCGCCGGCCCCGTCTCGGCGGGCGCGCGCGCGCCCGGCGCGGGACTGATCCGGAGCCACTCGGGGGGGGGGGGGCGGCCGCTCATCGCGGCGGGCCCTCCTTGCCGGGTTCCGGACCGCGCCAGCCTCCGGAGCGAGGAGCAACGCTCACGGGTAGAGGCCGCGGACCCGGTGCGCCTCGGCCACGCGCCCGATCCCCTCCATCAGGGCCGCTGCTCTCAGCGTTACCTTCTCGCGCTCGGCAGTCGCCCAGACCCGGTCGACCGTGCGCGTCATGATCTCCTGAAGGCGAGAGATAACCTCGGTCTCCCGCCAGAAGTGGTGCTGAAGACCTTGAACCCACTCGAAGTACGACACCACGACCCCGCCGGCGTTGGCGAGAACGTCCGGAATCACCCGGACACCCCGCTCTTGGAGGATCGCATCCGCCTCCGCAGTGGTGGGACCGTTGGCCCCCTCGATGATGACGGCCGCCTTCACCCGACCGGCATTGCCCTCGTGGATCTGCGATCCGACCGCGGCCGGCACGAGGACGCCGCAAGCTTGCTCGATCAGGTCTTCACTCGAGATCGGCTCGGCGCCAGGCAAGCCGACCACGCTACCGCTTTCCTTCATATGGGCATCGAGCTTGAGCACATCGAGACCCTGGTCATTCCAGATCCCTCCGTTGATGTCACCGACGCCGACGATCATGCAGCCGTCGTTCCATAGAAGACGGGCCACAACGCTTCCAACGTTCCCGAAGCCCTGGATCACCACCCGCTCGCCTCGGAGCTCGTGGCCCAGATGGTGAGCGGCCTGATGAAGAACGGAGACGATCCCCCGGCCGGTTGCCTCCCGTCGCCCGTGCGATCCGCCGATGATGAGCGGCTTGCCGGTCACCACTCCCGGAATGCTCCGCCCCTGCGTCATCGAATACGTGTCCATCATCCACGCCATGGTCTGCTCGTCCGTCCCGAGATCCGGGGCGGGGATGTCCAGGTCAGGTCCGACGAGCGGCATGATCTCCGCGGTGTAGCGTCGGGTCACGCCTTCGCGCTCCCGCAACGACAGCTTATGTGGGGCGCAGCGGACTCCTCCCTTCGCGCCGCCATACGGCAAGCCCATGAGCGCGCACTTCCAGGTCATCAGCATCGCCAGGGCGGTCACCTCGCCCAGGCTCACGCTCGGGTCGTACCGAAGCCCGCCCTTGCTCGGCCCCAGAGCGGTATCGTGATGGACCCGGTACCCGCTGAAGACCTCGGTCCGTCCATCGTCCATGAGCACCGGGATAGACACGGTCAGCGCACGTCGCGGGTACCGGAGCCGCTCGTGGATGCCCGACTCGAGATTCAAGCGCTCCGCGATTGTGTCAAGCTGGGCAAGTGCCGTTCGATGGAGAGGCGACTCGAACTCCGAGGCCGGTGTCATGAACATTCGATCCTCCCTCAGGCAGGCAACCCGCGATTATGCGGGTGATCTCCGGCTCGTAGAGCCCATCGGTTGGTTTGCATATGATCGACGCCACCGCCGCTGCGCGGCGCTCAGTCGCCTCCACGCGCAGCAGTCCATCGGCATCGATCCAGAATGTGACCTTGATCTCGGGTATGCCCGCGGGCATCGGTGGTATCCCACGCAGCTCGAATCGGGCCAACGACCGACACTCCTTGGCCAGCTCACGCTCGCCCTGCACCACGTGGAGGTTGATGACAGTCTGTCCATCGACCGACGTGGTGAACGTCTCTTCTGACCGCGCGGGAATCGTGGTGTTCCGCGGAATGACCACACTGACGCTGCCATCGAAGGTCTCGATTCCGAGAGACAGCGGCGTCACGTCCAAGAGGAGCATATCCGCACGCACACCCTCCAGGATGCTCGCCCGGACGGCTGCCCCCATCGCCACCACCTCGTCCGGATCGAGGCGGCTGTGCGCTGGGCGATCAAACAGACTCTCCACGCGCCGCCGTACCAGCGGCACGATCCCGATGATCGGGGGCATGTTCATCCTCCCTCCGTCTCCTGGCTGGGGTACCAGCGAAGCCACAAGCGCTCCCCGTGCGGGGACCGCTTGACGGTGTCGAGCTCGACCGCGGTCGTGGGTCCCCGCCACGTGCGCTTCGTCTCTCCCTCGACCGGACTGCCGTAGCAAGCGGTCAGGAGGTCACTCATCCGCACGATACGCTCTGCCTCCGCGTCGGCAGCCCGGAACAGGACCTGGCACAGCTCACCGGTGGCGTGCGAGAACTGGGGGACCACCTCGAACGGGTAGCCCTCGATCGTCACCGATCCCTTGAACGGAGCGTACGAGTTCGCGAACTTCGCGATCGGCGTGATCGGACTCAAGCGACCCGCGAGGGCCTCCCGTACCTCTTCCTCGGTCATCCTCCACTCGATTGCCGGCCATCCAGCGATGTCACGGACGTCTTCAGCCAAACTGATCACGGTAGGCCTCCTTGCTCGTCATGCCTCTCTTGTACGCGACGGCCAATACCTAGGCCATTAGAAAGTCTGCTCATCTTCGATAGATTTTCACGAAGCATCGATCCAGTGGACCGACGATCGAATGGCAGGTAGAAAGAATGGGAGATGGAGACGAGCTCACCGAGCTGGCTGTTTCGCCGGATCGTGGAGGAGATGCCGGAGGCGGTGATCTTCGCCGATCGGCAGGGCGTGGTGCGCCTGTGGAACCGGGGGGCGGAGACCATGTTCGGGTACTCGGCCGACGAGGCCCTCGGGCAGAGCCTGGATCTGATCATCCCGGAGCGCTTTCGCGCCCGTCACTGGGACGGCTACCGCCAGGTCATGGCCAGCGGGGTGACCAGCTATGGACAGCGCTTGCTGGCGGTGCCCGCGAGGCGGAAGGACGGTCAGCGCATCTCCATCGAGTTCTCGATCGCCCTGTTGAAGGACGAGCGCGGAGAGGTGGCCGGCGCCGTCGCGGTCGTCCGTGACGTGACGGCCCGCTGGCTAGCGGAGCGTGATCTGAGATCGCGCCTGGCCGCGCTGGAAGCTCAGTCCGGAACGCCAGGTCCCCCATGAACCTCACTCGCTTATCCTACTGCGAATGCTACGGACACTTCGTTCGGCCTCGGCCGCCAGCCACGAGACCTCCGCCAGTCGTTCGGAGAGCTCCTTGCCGCGGGAGGGATCGCTGATTGCGACGAGATTGGCTTCGACGTTGATCAGCGCCACCTCGAGGGCAGCTCGGGCTGCAATAGCGGCCGCCGCGACATCCGCCAGCACGTTGACATTGGTGCCGTCTACGATTCGCCTCGCGAGCTGGATGACATCCCCGGCCAGGATCGCGGTGTTCAGCGGCACCTCGGTGGCCCCGACCAACGCCCGCTGGATCTGTTCGGTACGTGCTTGCCTCTGTTGGTCAGTCTCTTTGGGCAGCTTGTATGCCTCGCTGACTGCGCCATAAGCCTCCGCGTCAGCTGCGGCCAGGTGAAGTGCTCGGCTATGCAGCTTCGGGGCCTCGGCGAGGGCGGCGCGCATCCCCGCCTCCTGCTGAGCGTACCGCGGTCTGCCGATCGTCAGGTTGCACGCCATCTCGATCAAGGCCGCCCCGACGGCTGCGTTCAGCGCCGCGGCGGCTCCACCGCCGGGCGCGGGCGCCGGCGAGGCCAGCGCCTCGAGCCACTTGCCTATGGTTTGATCGCGCACCGCAATGTCCTTTTGCATGAACGTCCGCTCGCCAGTCTAGGCGCTCGCTCGTCGGCTTCGGGTCGACAACCGCGTCTACGTAGTCTCGGACGGCGCGGGCCGGTGTTCCTTGCTCAGGGCGACGAGGATGATGCTGAGCCCCACCGAGCCCAGGCACAACCAGAACACCGCCTGATAGGCAGCGGCGGGCGTGTGTCCGTCCAGCTTGGGAAACTCCGCCAGAATCAGTCCGCTGACTTGCTGATAGACGGCACCCCCGAGCCAGAAGAAGAGATTGAGGACCCCCATGGCGGTGGCGACAACCTGGGATGGGACCGAGTCCTTGAGCTGCGCATACGACGGGATCCACGTCGAGGCGAAGAAGCCACCCCAGAACATCGCCACCCACAGCACGCCGACCGGCAATCCGGCCGGGCGGATGGCGAGAAGTGCCCAGAGGAGGGCATACACGACAGCGCCCGTGAGCACCACCCGCTTGCGAGAGCCCACGATCCTGTCGGCCACGTAGCCCCACAGCGTGCAACCGACAATGAGCCCGATCGCCCAGAGGGTCAGGGCATTGGCGGCTTGCTGCTGCGTCTGCCCATAGGCATCCATGAGATAAGGCACGGCCCACAGTCCTTGCATCATCGTCATCGTGCCGAAGAGCAGGAAGGCATAGCTCCCAAGCAGCCAGGTATTGGGCTCGCGCAGCACCACGAGGACGCCCTGCCGAAGCGGCATGGACTGGCTCGCTCCCGGAGGCTGCGGCAGGCCGTCGATGTCGGCGAGCGAGGGTAGCCCCCGCTCCGAGGGGCTGTCGCGGACGAAGACATATATGAGGACCGCCGTCGCCAGCATGACGAGCCCAACCCCGCCCAGGCTGAGCCGCCAACCCGCCAGCGTGATCATTGCCATGAGAGGTGCGGCCGCGGTCAGCCCACCCAGGTTGGCGACTGACGTCCAGGCCCCGGTGAGCGTTCCGAACTCCCGGCTGCGAAACCATTGCGCCATGATCTTGGCGGCGCCTACGTAGAGGATCGAGGCCCCGAGGCCGGTCAGGGCTCGCCCGATCAGCGCCACCAGAAAGTTGGGGGCAGAAGCGAACAGCACCTGCCCAGCCCCCGCGACGACCAGGAAGGCCGCGACCGTCCGGCGTGAGCCAAAGGCGTCGGTCAGGACACCCGCCACGGGTTGCATCAGGGCAAAGGGCCAGAGATAAAGTGATGTGAGGAGCCCGAGCTCGGCCGCGTTCAGGACAAAAGCCGCCCGCAGATCGGGGATGGCCACGGCCGGGGCCAGGCGAGTGAAGAAGGCCAGCAGCCCGCTGACGAAGAGTAGCCCGAGGCACACCCAGCGATACGTCAGCGTCCGTCGTATCAGAGCGGGCGTGAAGAGCTGCGGGCTGGTCGGCGTCACGGACCGATCCGGCTGGTGGCGCGGCTCGCCGCCTGGGCTCGGCGGGGAGCCGCCAGCCACGCGGCCACGGCGGACGCGGCGATGGCGAGCGCGGCGACGACGAACGCGATCTGATAGCTGCCGGTGACGTCGAAGAGCCATCCTCCGAGGAACGGCCCGATGAAACCTCCGAGTCCCCCTCCCCCCTGGGCCGCCCCGAGAATGACCCCCAGATGCCGTCCCGCGAAGAGGTCGGTGGGGATGGCCGCCAGCAGTGAAATGCGCATACCGAAGCCGACTCCGGCCACCACGTAGCCGAGCAGGAGCAACAGGTCCTCGGGGCCGGCGAGCCAGCCGAGACAGCCGATGCCGGCGATCCCGATGGCCGACCCAATCGCGAAGACCCACTCCCTGCCCCAGCGATCCGAGAGGGCGCCGCCGATCACGTTCCCCGCGACCGTGCATGCGCCGCCCAGTCCAAACACCCACCCGAGCGCGACGGCGCTGAAGCCGCGCTCGAGCGCGTGCGCGACCTGGTGTGTCGTCACGATCTGGTAGCCGATCACCCCGCACGCCCACATCGCGAACACCGCCCAGAACGGGGCGCTGCGGAGCGCCCTGCCGAGGGTCCAGTCGGCGACGGCCATCGGCATCGGATCGACAGTCACCCCGTGTCGGCCATCGACGTTCTCGGGTGGATCACGATAGAGGACGGCGGCGAGCGGGATGGTCACGACGGCCACGAGCAGGCCGAAGATCGCCAGCGCCGTGCGCCAGCCGAAGACGACGATCAGGTACGTGTTCAGGGGGTAGAAGATGATGGCGCTGGCCGAGGCGCCCGCGCTGATGACGCCCATCGCCGCGCCACGCGAACGAACGAACCACCGGCTGACGATGGCGGCGGCCGGAACCTGGATACAGGCGATGCCCGCGCCGCCGAGGACGCCGAAGGCGAGGTAGTACTCCCAGAGCGTCGTCACCCGACCGGTCAGCACCAGGGCTGCGCCGAGGAGCAGTCCACCCGCCGGCACCAGGAGCCGGGCGCCCCACCGATCGTAGAGCCAGCCGGCCAGGGGCGAGAAGACGAGGAGCAGCAGCCAGCTCAGGGAGTACCCGAGTGCCGCCTCGCCGCGTCGCCAGGCAAACTCGTCGAGGAGCGCGACGTAGAACGCGGCAAAGGTGGAGCGAACCGACCAGGCGAGCGAGTTGACGATGGCGGAGACGGCGACCACGACCCACCCATACCGCGATGGCCGCATGCTCCGGGGCGGGTTCGCGCTCATTGGCTACGTGTACGACACCGGTAGCCAGCGGATGTGAAACCGGCGGCCGGAGGGAGTGGAGAGTGTGGCAAACATTCGGAAGACTGTCGCACGGTCAAGCGGGCCCGCGTCAACCGAACTTATGAGCTCCGCGGCCGCACGAGCACCACGACCGACCGCGGCCCGGCTGTGAAACGCGCCGACGTCAGCGGCACCCCCCGGCCCGGCTCGCGGATGTCGTCCGGGCTCTCTTGAGTGGTATCCACCACGCGCTGCCACCCGCTCGGGTGCCCCTCCTGCACGACGAACTCGAGAGGCTCCCAGTACGCGTTGACCATCACGTAGAGGTCGTCGTCGCCTTGCGAGACGCCGCTCAGATGGTAGGCGACGGAGCGCGAACCATGCGACAGGTCCACCCGCGCCCCGACACCGTACCAATGGATGTCGGCCCGCCAGAAGCGGCTCCGGCAGAGCGAGGGGTGGGCCTTGCGGAAGCCGATCATCAACCGGGCGAACCGAAAGATGTCTCGGTGCGCGTCGAGCCGACTCCAGTCCAACCAGCTCGTCTCGTTGTCCTGATTGTACGGGTTGTTGTTGCCGCCCTGGGTTTGGAGGAATTCGTCGCCAGCGCGGAGCATGGGCGTACCGTTGGCGAGCAGGAGCAGGCAGAGGAGGTTCTTCGCCTGGCGCTTGCGCAGGGCGATGACCTCGGCCGGGGCACCCTCGTCTCCCTCCCAGCCGCCGTTCCAGCTCAGGTTGTCGTCCGTCCCGTCCCGGTTGTCGTGGCCATTGGCCCGGTTATGCTTTGTGTCGTAGGAGACGAGGTCCCAGAGCGTGAAGCCGTCGTGGGACGTCACGTAGTTCACGCTCTGGTACGCGTGGTACGCGCTCGCGCGGTCGTCCGGGAACAGGTCGTCGCTGCCATAGAGCCGCCGCATCAGCGACGGCACCATGCCAGCGTCGCCGCGCACGAACCGGCGCAAGTCGTCCCGAAAGCGGCCGTTCCACTGCGCCCAGGTGACCCCGGGAAACGCCCGGCCAAGCTGGTAGGCGCCGGCCGCGTCCCAGGGCTCGGCGATCAGGCGCAGGCCGGCGAGGTCGGGGTCCGACGCGATGTCGCCGAAGATCGGAGGGTCCTCATAGCTGAGCGAGCCGTCCGGCCGGCGCGCGAAGACCGAAGCCAGGTCGAAGCGGAACCCGTCCACGCGCATCTCCCGGGCCCAGTAGCGCAGGCTGTCCAGGATCATCCGCCGCACGTAGTGATGCCCGCAGTTCAGGGTGTTGCCGGTGCCCGAGAAGTCCGCATAGGGGGCGTCCGCCCGGCTCGAGAGGATGTAGTAGGTGTCGTTGTCGAGCCCCTTGAAGCTGTAGACGGGGCCGGCGTGGTTGCCCTCACCCGTGTGGTTGTAGACCACGTCCAGGATCACCTCCAGCCCAGCCTCGTGAAACGCTCGGACCAGCTCCCGGAACTCGGTATGCTGATCGCACATCTCGCACCGGTGCGCATACGCGCTGTGGGGCGCGAAGAAGCTGATCGGGTTGTAGCCCCAGTAGTTGCCCTCCCCGGGGTCGAACTGGAACACGGGCATGAGCTCGACCACGGTCACTCCGAGCTCGACGAGGTACGGGATCTTGTCGATCAGGCCCGCAAAGGTCCCACGCCGGCCCCCGGCCACGCCCGCGCTCGGGTGGGCGGTGAAGCCGCGGACGTGAAGCTCGTAGATCACCGCGTCGGCTTCGTGACGAGGCGGACGGTCGTCAGCCCAGTCGAACCGCTCGCGGTCGGCCGCGATCAGGCCGAGGGGCGCAAGGCCTGCGTTCGCGCCCGGCCCGATCGCCGCTTGACGGTCGAACCCGGGCGGGAAGTGGAGGGCGCGGGCGTAGGGATCGAAGAGGATCTTCTGCGCGTCGAAGGGGTGGCGCGGTGAGCGCGGGCCTTCGACCTGATAGGCGTAGAAGCGGGCGCCCTTCAGCGCGGCCGACGGGATGCGGCAGTGCCATACGGGGCCCGACTTGCTCCGGAGGTGGTCGAGCCGCTGCGTGAGGACAGGGGTGGCTGGGTCCTCCTCGGTGTAGAGGAGCAGCGTCACGCGTTCGGCATGCTCGGAATAGACCGCGAAGTTCCAGGCCTCCTCCTCGGCGATCCACGTCGCCCCGAGAGGGGTTGGCAGCCCTTCGAGGCTCGCCCAGGTGGGGCGAAGCTCGTGAGTGCTGGTTGGCGACGCCGCTTCGCCGCCAGGACGTGAGCGGCTTCGATGAGCGGGCTCGGCCGTTGCGGATCGCGAGCCGCGCCGGGGCATCAGGACCGTGGGATCTCGCGTTTCACCGCGAGCACCTGGCTCCCGCTATCCATGCGACCTCCCTTCCGCAACACGCGAGGGCACGTCACTGGTCGTTCCTGGCACAATTCTCGACCTCATCGTACCCGACTCCCCGGAGACTCGGCGCGGCTACCTTCTCGACCCTCGTGCTGAACTCACCGTCGCACGCCGTCCTGCGTACTCAGCGCGTCGCCGCGAGCCCAAGTGCGCTGAGGCGGCGCGCTTGGAACGGACGCAGGGCCCCCCGTGCAGCCCCGTGCAGCCTCGCCGGCGTGTTGCGCCGCCAACGGTTCGGCACGCTGAACTTCGCCGGCAGCTTGCCGGCTCGTTTCGCCTGCGTGACCAGCCCTCAAGAACACGCGCATGGGTGATCGCCAGCATCGCTAACACGCCGTCATGGTCCGACTTGCCGCCTGCATCGCGATGCCGTGAGATGCCTCGGGAAGGGTCAGGGCTCGGGCGCTGATGTCGAGCCGCAGGCATGACCGGCGTCGGATCCCATCGGTCCTTCGCCGTCGGAACCGTGAGCGTCCGCGTGCTCATGAGGGGGCCGATATAGCCGCCACGCCCGCAGCAACAACGCGGCCGCGACCCAGACGCCCATCGCTGCGAAGGGCAAGACGACCACCCTCGGCCAGAGCATCGCGAGAATGGCGAGGAGCAGGAGGGTCAGGCCTCCGAGCGCGGTGAGCCGTGCTTCAGCCGGACCGAGGACCCGATGGTTGGTGATGGCGGCGCCGATCATGCTTCCGATTCCGATTGCCCCGGCCGCCGCCCGTCCGGCGCTCCCGTGGCCACCCTCCCTCCCGTGCGGTATCGTCGAGGGCCGGTCCACCGGGCGCACCCGTCGGGGCCGATGCAGCACGATCTCGCTCGCGTGTCTGAGGTCCTCCAGGTAGACCTCCTGCATCAGCTGTCCGAAGCTGTCGTCCAAGATGGCGACGTCCAGCTCCCAGTTGCCGATCCAGCTGGCGAGATTCAGGTTGGTCGAGCCGACGCGCGCCCAGTGACGATCTGCAACCGCGGTCTTAGCATGGAGCATGGGCCCGTTCCACTCGAAAACCCTGATCCCAGCCTCGAGCAACGGCCGATAGCCGGCCCGCGAGACCGCGCGGACGACTGGAATGTCCGTCGCGCCCGGAACGAGGAGGCGGACGTCGACACCGTCCATTGCCGCCGCGCGCAGTGCCTGGACGTATCCGGTCACGCCGACGTAATAGGCGTCGGTGAGCCAGAGTGTCCTCTGCGCAGTCGCCGCGATGAGATGGTCGAGACGGTAGAGGGACGCCGTAGTCGGGATGGTGGCGATGACGCGGAGAGGTACGTTGCCAGCCGCGGGCAGTGACGCCCGGTCGGGTAGTTCCTCGCCCGGTATCGGCCCTCCCGCCAGCGCCCAGGTCTGCGCGAAGGCGTGCTCCACATCGGCCACAGCGGGTCCGCGGATCTCGATGCCCGTGTCACGCCACGGTTCCACCCCTCGCGCGGGATCTCCTAGCCATCGCTGACCGACGCACAGCCCGGTGACGAAGGCGAGCCGGCCATCGACAGTGATGACCTTGCGGTGGTCCCGGCTGAGCCAGCCGAAGGGGCTGTCGAATCGCGGTGGATTGAAACATCTGACCTCGACGCCGGCCTGCCGGAGCGAGCGCCAGAACCGGCGCGACGCATGCCCGAGAGCACCCAGCCAGTCATAGATGAGGCGAACACGGACGCCGGCCCGAGCCTTGGCCGCCAGGAGCTCGGTGAACTGCCGCCCGGCGGCATCCTCGTGGATGATGTAGCTCTCGAAGTGGATGGTGCGCTCCGCCGCGCTAATCGCCTCCAGCCAGGCCGGATAGTTCTCGGCCGCATCCCGGAGCAGGCGAACGGCGTTGCCAGGCACGAGGGGCGCGCCGCCGGCTCGCGTGAAAGCCTGCTCGGCGAGGATTCGGCGCAGCGAGATGGCTTCACGCTCCATGCCCTCGGCGTCCGGGCCGCCGGCACCAACACCGCCAGGGGTCCCTCGCCGGGTCATCATCGCGGAGCGGATCCTGCGAGGAAGACTGGCTTCAGTGCGGCCGAGCCACCGGAGCTCACGCACATGACGATATCAGCGAGCCGGGGCTCGGGGGTAGCGCCTGCGAGTAGCACTCGAGCTCCTCCGGGCTCTGGTGCACGGCGCTGACAAGAGGATACTCTTGAGTGGAGGTCCCGATGCTCCTTCTGGTCGGCGAACGGCCCTTGTTCCACATATCCGTACCCTCGCCGGGCGAGTCACTCGGCGACGTCCCCGCTACGTCTCACGAATGAAGCCCCGAGTTCTCGCGCTCGACTTCGACGGCACGATTGCCGTGAACGATACGATGGACGTGGATGTCGCCGCGGCCATTCAGGAGGCGCGCGCCGCCGGGCTGTTGGTCGTGCTTGTCACCGGTCGATCCCTGAGCGATCTCGATGCCCTATTGTCCGATCCGCCCCCGTTCGACGCAATCGTCGCCGAGAATGGGGCTGTCCTACGGCTTCCGAAGCTACCATCGCCCGTCACGCTCAGCCAGGGGCCGGATCTCCGATTTCTCGCTGAGCTCAGACGGCGCGGGATTCCGTATCAGCGTGGTCAGTGTGTGGTCGACACCGGCGCCGACATTGCTCCGCAAGTCGTCGAGATCATCCGTAGTCTCGGTCTCCCTCTCGCTATCACCTTCAATGTCAACCGGCTCATGGTCCTGCCACACGGCGTCAGCAAGGCCAGCGGGCTCCAGGAAGCGCTCTGGCGCCTGCGCGCGTCGACGCACAACGCCATTGCCGTCGGAAACGCGGAGAACGATCACGACCTGCTCGACACGTGCGAGATCGGCGCCGCCGTCGCATGGGGCAGTGAAACGCTGAGGCGCAGCGCCGATGAGATCGTGCCGGGCGACGGCCCTCACGCGGTGGCTCGATACATTCGCGACATTCTTTCGCTCGCGAGGATTCCCCCGGAGCGGATGGGACGCCGTCGGGTGCGCTTCGGCACCCTGCGTAGTGGAGAGCCCCTCGATTTCGCCATTCGCGGCCGCAACATTCTGGTGGGGGGAGACCCGAAGTCCGGGAAATCGTGGATGGCCGGGTCGCTCTGTGAGCAGCTGATCCTCCAGCGATACTCTCTCTGCATCCTGGACCCGGAGGGCGATTACGCGTGCCTAGAGGCTCTGCCTGGTGTGATCGTGCAGCCGGTGGACAGCAAGGACGCGTCCCTGCTCGGGCTCGAACGAATGCTGACGCACCCGGACTTGAGCCTCGTACTGAACATGTCGGCCGCTCCCCGGGAAGACAAACCACTGCTCGTCAGACGGCTGCTGGAAGTCCTCAATCGCTTGCGGCGGGCGACCGGGCTGCCTCATCGGGTCGTGGTTGACGAGGCTCACTACTTCTTGAACCGGCTCGATGACCCCTACCTCTTCGATCGCGAGCTGGGTGGCTACCTTCTCGTAACGTATCGGATCTCGGATCTCTCCCCGGAGATCCTGAGAGCTAGCGAAGCGGTGATTGTCACGCGCGTCGACGATCGGCGGCAGGCCCTCGCGCTCCTGGCCCTGGCGCCGCGCGGTGGGACATCTTCGGAAGGGTTGGCGCTTCTCGCTGATCTCGCGATCGACGAGGCGGTCCTGCTACCCGGCGCCTTTGAGTCAGGCGATTTGTTCAAGCGATTCCGCGTCGCCCCACGCTTGACTGCACACGTACGTCACCGCCACAAGTACGCCGATGTTCCCGTGCGCCTCGATCAAGAATTCGTGTTCACACGGGAGGGCCGTCCGACGGGCATGCGCGCTCGAACCGTTCGCGACCTGCTTTCGGCGCTGCCGGCACTGCCGAACGATGTCGTGCAAGGCCATCTCGCTCGCGGGGACTTCCGCCGCTGGATCGAGGACGTCTTTGGCGACAGTGAGCTCGGCCGAGCGATTCAGCACCTCGAGCGGGAAGACGTCTCGAGCGTGCGAGACGCCCTCCAGCGCGCCATCGCGGACCGGTACGGCGGGAGCTCGACATGAGACGGTCCCGCTCGCTGAGAGACCACACGAATGCTCCGATCTCGCGCGTTGAAGAGAGAGATTCGGTCTAACCGTCACTGTCTAACTTTCTAATGGTCTCCTTCTTGGGCGCGCGGTAAAACGAGGCTGGGCAAGAGAGAGAGCTGGCGAAGGAGGACAGAATGAAGTTCGACAAGATCCTGGTCCCGCTTGACGGCTCGGTCTTCGCTGAGGCGGCGCTGCCGAAGGCGGTGGAGCTCCTCAGAAGCAATGACAAGGCGTCTCTGATTCTCCTCCGCGCGGCCGAGGCGACGACCTTGCCCGGAGTCGATCCAACCGACGCTCAGGTTAGGGTGGTTCGGGAGGCCGAGGAGTATCTCGAGGCCGTGGGCGAGCGGCTCCGTGAGGATGGCGTCCCTGGAGTGAGGACGTCGGTCTGGTACGGGGCCGCGGCTCCGTCAATCCTGGAGGCTGCCCGAGAGGCGAATCCAGACCTGATTGTGATGAGCACCCACGGCCGCAGCGGCATCGGTCGCCTCATTGTCGGGTCGGTGGCCGAATCCGTGCTGCGGGGCACACGGACGCCGATCTTCTTGATCCGGATCGACGACACGCCTGTAGAGAACACCGCCGGCCGGGCGAGCGATCGGGAGCAGGAGATGGCCAATGTATAAGCGGGTGCTGATTCCGCTCGACGGCTCGCCCTTGGCGGAGGGGATCCTCCCCTTCATCCTCGACATCGCGGGCCCGCTTGATATGGAGGTGATCCTGGTGCGCGTCATGCAGCCGGTCATGCCGCTGGCCATAGAGGGCACTCGCCACTTCATGGCCGATGACGTGGCGGTCCGGTTGGAGGAGGCTCGCGAGTACCTCGCCTCCGTGGCTGCCGATCTACGCGGACGTGGGGTGCGGGGGACAACGGACGCTCGGCACGGGGATCCGGTGACGGAGCTGGTGGCTGCGGCGCGGGAAACTGGGGCTGACCTCATCGCCATGACGACTCACGGCCGGAGCGGCTTCGGTCGGCTGCTGTTCGGCTCGGTCGCGGAAGCGGTGCTGCGGCAAGCCGAGATTCCCGTGCTCATGATGCGGCTCACAGAGCGCCAGGTGTCAGAACGGCCCTACCCCTCCCGGCATCCGGCAACGACGACCGACGCGGCTCTGGCTCTGGCTCCTGACGCTCGCTCTCGCCGCCTGTGACGCGCGGCCGCCGACCGCGTCCGATCCGCACGACCCGGCCACGATGGACCTCAAGTCGCCGCCGACCCGGATCACCACCGCGCGGCACACGGGCGCCTTTGCTGCCGGCAACGCGCTGTCCATGAGAGCGACGCTGAAGCCGCTCGATCCGGCGCCTGTGAAGGATGTCCGCCTCGACACGACTCATAAGATCATCGAGATCTCGCCTGGCGTGAAATTCAGCTGCTGGACCTTCGGCGACCAGGTGCTGGGACCAACGATTCGCGCTTGCGTCGGCGACAAGATCCGCTTCACGATGACGAATCGCAGTGACGAGCCCGTACTCGGTGTGCACGTGACAGCCGCGCCGATGATGCACTCGATGGACTTCCACGCGGTCATGGTGTCGCCGCAGGATCTGAGCCACCGCGTGAGCCGCCCGACGCCCGCGCGGCGGGAAGCGCGAAGGCGAGGAGGACCGACGCCCCGATCGCCGCGCTCGAAGGCGAGCTCGTTGACCCTGAGCGCACCCGTGAGAGCGCAGAAGACGGACGGCGCGAGGGGGACTCTCTACACGATCGGTCACTCCACGCGTTCCACGCGAGATCTCGTCGACCTGCTCCGTGCTCACGGGGTGGAGCAGGTGGTGGACGTGCGCACCATTCCCAAGTCGCGTCACAACCCGCAGTTCAACCGCCCTGCGCTAACGCGCTCGCTGCATCTGGCCAAGATCGGTTACCGGCACATGAAAGCTCTAGGCGGGCTACGCCACGCGCGGCTGGACTCCATCAATCTCGGCTGGCGCAACGCTTCCTTCCGCGGCTACGCGGACTACATGCAGAGCGAGGACTTCGTCGCAGGCCTCGCGCGCCTTGAGCAGCTCGCGGCTCGGCGCCCCACGGCCATCATGTGTGCCGAGGCGGTACCGTGGCGATGCCACCGGTCACTGATCGCGGACGCGCTCACGGTGGCCCGGTGGCGAGTGCTCCATATCGAGAGCCGTCACACCGCCCGGCCTCACAAGCGCACGACCTTCCTCAGGGTGCGCTCGGGCAGGCTCCTCTATCCAGTACCGAGGGAGTCTTCCCGGATTGACACGGAGAGTCTTCGGGCAGACCCCCGGACGCATCGCGGCTGAGGAGGTTTCGTACCATGGGTGGGACGATGCGTGTGCTCACGATCCGCGGCATTCCGATCAACGTCCACGTGAGCTGGCTCGTGATCTACGGGCTCATCACGTGGACCCTCGCGGTGGGGTATTTCCCGCGCGCGCTGCCTGACCTTCCGGCCGCCGCCTACTGGGCCAACGGGCTGCTGGCCGCGTTCCTCCTCTTCGTCTCCGTCTTGCTCCACGAGCTGTCGCACTCGTTCGTGGCGATGGCGCACGGGCTCTCCGTCCGCGGGATCACCCTGCACGTGTTCGGCGGCGTCTCGCACCTCGAAGATGAGCCGCCGAGCCCGCGGGCCGAGTTCCTGATCGCGGTGGTGGGGCCGGTCACGAGCTTCGCCATCGCGGCGGTGCTGTGGGCGATCAACGCCGGCGGTCTCGTGCAGCCGGCGTGGGCGCAGGCGGTGGTCGCCTACCTCGTGCTGGTGAACGTGGTGGTCGGGATCTTCAACCTCGTGCCCGGCTTCCCCCTGGATGGCGGGCGGCTCCTGCGCGCCGCCCTCTGGAAGTGGAAGGGCGCCCTGGGTCCGGCAACCTACATCGCCAGCCGGGTCGGCGCGGGCTTCGCGTTCGCGCTCATGGCGCTCGGCGTCTTGCAGATCCTCGGCGGCGATGTCATCGGCGGTTTCTGGTTCATCGTCATCGGCATGTTCCTCCGGGGCGCCGCGGACGCGAGCTATTCGCAGATGGCCCTGCGAGAAGCCCTGGCCCACCTCCCGGTGCGGGGCATCATGGCGCGCGAGGTCGTCACGGTGCCCCTGGAGGCGACCGTTGCGCAGCTCGCAGACGCCTTCTGGACCCACCACGTCACGAGTTTTCCGGTCGTCGACGGCGGCACGGTGCGCGGGATCGCGAGCGTGCAGCAGTTGCACGCGGTGCCGGCCGAGCAACGGATGGAGCGGCGGGTGAGCGAGCTCATGCGGCCCTTGACCGACGACCTGGTCGTCGCACCCGATGATTCGGTCTTCGACGCGCTGGGCAAGGCGTCGCGAAACCAGGTTGGACGGCTGGCGGTGCTCAAGGACTCACGGCTCGTGGGGTATCTCTCCCTCAAGGACATCACCCACGTCCTGGCGCTCCGGGGGCTCCCGGATGGGGTCCGCTCCGGCGCCGGCGCCCCCGGTCCGGGCGGGCGCGCGGCCTGACCGCGGCGAGCTCATGTCCGCTCCATCGCGCCGAGTCGATTACGCCATGCCGAGAACGAAGATCGTGTGCACCATCGGACCCGCGTCGCGGTCTCCCGAGACCCTGCACGCCGAGACCTACCGCCGGCTGGCGCTCGTTTGGGGCGTCACGCCGCTGCTGAATCAGAGCCCGCCGACGACGGATGCGCTGATCGACGGAGCCCTCAGCGCCGCGCTGACGGCCGCGCGCGTGCAACGCGGGGACACCGTGGTCATCACTGCCGGCGTCCCCGTGGGGCGTCCAGGAATCACGGACTTGATCAAGGTGGAGACCCTGTGATGGTGATCCTCGCCGGTGACATCGGCGGAACCAATGCACGGCTCGGACTCTTCGAGCCTGACGGCGCGAGACTCCGGAAGATCATCACCACAAGGTTGCCGAGCCGAGAGCACGCGAGCCTCGAGGAGATCGTCGAGCAGTTCCTGGCCGAGGTCGAAGGTCCGGTCCAGCGTGCCTGTTTCGCCGTGGCCGGCCCCGTCAGCGCCGGACGTGTTGCCGCCACCAATCTCGCATGGACCGTCGACAGCGGCGACCTCGCCCGGGTGGTCGGCCTGGACACGGTGCGCCTGATCAACGACCTCGAGGCCATCGCCCACGGTCTTGGGGAGCTGGAAGACACTGACGTGACGGTACTCCATTCAGGACTCCCGGGCACCGAAGGGAACCGGGCGATCATCGCCGCCGGCACAGGCCTGGGAGAGGCCGGGGCCTACTGGGACGGGAGTCGCCACCACCCGTTCGCATGCGAGGGCGGGCACGGCGACTTCGGGCCCCGGACTGGCATCGAGATGGAGCTCCTGAGCTATCTGCTCCGCAAGCACGATCGCGTGAGTTTTGAGCGTGTGCTGTCCGGGTCGGGCTTGCATGAGATCTATGGATTCCTCCGAGACTCGGGCCGCGGCCAGGAGCCGGGGTGGCTCACCAGTGAGTTCGCGAAGGACCCGCCGCCGGTTGTCATCTCCCGCGCCGCGCGCGACGGGCGCAGCGATCTCTGCCGCGACGCCGTGAACCTCTTCGTCTCGATCTACGGCGCCGAAGCGGGCAACCTGGCGCTGAAGCTAATGGCCCGGGGTGGCGTCTGGATCGGGGGGGGGATAGCGCCGAACGTTCTGCCCCACGTCAAGAAGTCGATCTTCATGGACGCCTTCCTGGCCAAAGGGCGGATGCAGTCGCTGCTCGAGACCATGTCCGTCCGGCTCATCCTGAATGACGACGTCGGCCTCTTGGGGGCGGCCCGGCACGCGGCCACGTGAGTCCGGCGCGGCGCCCTCGGTGAAGGCCCCGAGCCTCCGGATCACGATGGCGCCGAGCCGCGCGGCGACTGCCCGCGTGACTGTGCTCTTTCCGGATCCCATGACCCCACCAGCTCCACCCGGTCGACCGGGTGCGGGTAAACGGCCGGCTCGCGAAGAGCCGCGACCAGCCACGGCGTCGATCTCGGCATCGTGGTACCTGAGCTCGCGCGACGCGCCCGATCACCTCCGACGGCGGGCTACCGTCAGGACGGGACACGGGGCCGTGCGAATGACCCGTTCGGCGACACTCCCGAGGAGCAGGCGTGGCAACCCACTTCGCCCGTGCGTCCCCAGCACCACCATGGCCGCCCGCTCCTTCCTCGCTGCCCGCACGATCGCCGAGGCCGGCGCCCCGGCCTCGAGACGCTTGGAGACGCGGAGCCCATCGCGGCGTGCCCTTGCCGCCAGCCGCTCGAGCCCGCGCGCGCCGGCCGTTCTCGCCGTGGCCCACAACTTATCGACGATGGCCCCGGATGCCGGGCCGGCCATCGGCATCATGGGCGTCGCCATCACAAGAGGTGTGATCCTTTCGTAGGCGTGGAACAGGATGAGACGGGCGCCAAGCTTCTTGGCCAGGGCACGGGCCAGAGTAAACGCCGATCGCGAGGCGGGGGAAAAGTCCGACGCGTGCAGAATGCGCTTCAACATGCTCACTCTCCTCTTCACAGGCACACACGGGGCTCCTCGGGGAGATTGGGCGCCGACGGTGAGCGTCTCGCTCCGTCACCGCTTGATCCGACCCGCTCAGCTAGTTCCAGACCGCCAGGCGCGGGTTCACCACGCCAGCCACCGCCGCAGCAGCGATTGGATCGTCGGCGTCAGACGCGTGCGGTTGTAGGCGTCCGCCGCCTTCTTAATCGCTTCAGCCTGGGTCGGATACGCGTGAATGATGCGGGCAAGGGTGCGCAGACCGATCCCCGCGACCATCGCCAAAGTGATCTCGTTGATCATGTCGCCCGCGTGACGGGCGACGATCGTCGCGCCGAGGATCTGGTCGGTTCTCTCCTTGACATGGATCTTCACGAAGCCATCCTCCTCGCCGTCCGCGATGGCGCGATCCACATCGTGCATCGGGATGGTGAAGGTCTTCACAGGAATGTCTTGAGCGCGCGCGCTCCGGACATAGAGGCCGACGTGGGCGATCGCCGGATCGGTGTAGGTGCACCACGGAATCGTCAGGGCGCTCAATCGCTGGCGGCCGAGGAAGAGCGCGTTCTGTACCACGATGCGCGCCGACGCGTCGGCGGTATGCGTAAACTTGTGCTCGAGGCAGGCGTCGCCGGCGGCATAGATGCGCGGATTGCTGGTCTGCAGGAAATCGTTGACCCGGACGCCGCTCGTGACATCGTAGTCGACACCCGCCGCCTCCAGATTCATGCCCGTCACGTTGGGAACCCGGCCGGTGCCGGTCACAATGACATCCACCGCCACCGTGCTTTCGTAGTCGTCCCTGACGAGATCCACGAGCTTCTGCCCGTTTTCCACGCGGACCTTGACCGCCCTCGTGTTCAGCCGCACCTCGATGCCATCGCGCGCGAACGCATCCGAGAGAATCTGCGCAGCGTCGCGCTCCTCCTTGGGCAGGAACATCGGCTGCTTCTGCGCGATGATGGTGCGCGCTCCGAAGCGGCAAAACGCCTGGGCCAGCTCGCAGCCGAGCGGGCCACCGCCGATGAACAGCAGGCGACGCGGCAGCTCGGTCAGATCGAAGACGCTCTCGTTGGTCAGATAGCCGGCCTCGACGAGGCCTGGAATCGACGGTGTGTCCGGCCGCGCGCCGGTGGCGATCAGTGCCTTCTTGAAGCGGACCTTCGCGCCGTCCACCGTCAGCGCATCGCCTCCGGTGAAGCGCGCCTCGCCAAAGAACACGTCCACGCCGGCCTCGTTCAGCCGGTGCACAGAATCGGCGCGGCTGATGCGGGCGCGAATCGCCCGCATGCGCTGCATCAGCGAAGGAAAGTCGACGCGGATGTTGGCCGGGACCTGCGCGCCGTACTGTTCGGCCGTGCGCATCTCGGCATACAGACGCGACGTGCGGATGATCGCCTTCGACGGCACGCAGCCCACGTTGAGACAGTCGCCGCCGAGCAGATTGCGCTCGATGAGCGCGACCTTCGCGCCGAGTGCCGCCGCGGCGTGCGCCGCGACCAGTCCCGCCGTGCCGGCACCGACGACCGCGAGGTTGTACCAGGCCCCGGGTCGAGGGTTGCGCCACTCGGATGGGCGCACATTGCCCAGCCGTTCGCGCTCGTGCGCGTCCCCCGGCAGTGTCGAGGATGGATCGTTGCGCTGTTCGAGCATCGCGGTGCGTGGATCCAGGGACCGGTTACAGCCAGCCGCCACGGAATCCGGCGCGCCGCAACCCGGTTCCGATATAAGGGCAATCCCGCATCAGCCGCCAGATCAGCCCGGTGCGATAGTTCTCGAGCATCAGCACCACGATACCCTGATCGAGCCCGAAGCGGCCGGCCGACACCCAGGCGCGCTGATCGGCGGCGGCGAGAGTCGGATTGAAGCTGCTCGCGTACTGTTGTCCCGAGACCATCTCGGGATAGAGGCGACCCATGTTGCGCGCAGCGCACAAGGCGACCTCGGGCGCGAACGGCAGCGACGCCAGCGCCGCCCACCCGGAAAGCGTTCCGTCATCCGGCCCGTACGGCACGCCCCGCGCGGCATAGCCGAACAAGCGGTGCCGTTGGTTGGCCAGGATCGGCATCGCGTTGCTCGGACCATCACAGGCCGTGAGACCCCAGCAGTGTTCGTCGTAGCCGGCGAAGCGGTGCGGGTTGCGCCGCGCGTACTCGCGCTGGATCTCTGTTGCGCGCCGGCTGTTTTCGAAATAGTCGCAGCGCTTCTCGCGCATGAAGCGATCCTGGATGCCGCGAAAGTCGATCCACGCGTGCGAGAACTGGTGCACGAACAGCGGCCCGGCATACAGAAACTCGTAGCCGTACAAATTCTCCCACTGGTAAGTCGCGGTCCATGCCTTGTAGCCGTCGGCCTCGATCGGGTGCGTCGGCGAGGCCAACGCCAGCACATACAGAACGATGGCCTCGTTGTAGCCCTCCCAGCTGTAACGCAGGAATCCGCATTCGGGCTTCCAGCCGTGGCTGATCGTCGTGCCGCTGTTCTGCGCCCAACCCCAGTCCATGCGGCGATACAGCGCATCGACGAGCGCGCGTAGCTCGACTTCGTCCGCGGTTTGCGCGCTGAAGTACATGCTCACGGTCAGCGCGCCGGCGATCAGGAGCGCGCTGTCGATCATCGACAACTCCGAGCGCCAGACGCGGACACCGGTATACAGGTCGAGGAAGTGGTAGTAGAAACCTCGGTGACCGGTTGCCTCAGGACTGCCGCTCTGATCGCTGTCGTGGAAGAAGCGCAGCGCGGCCAGGCTACGCTCGACCGCGACGGCCCGGGCCATCCAGCCGCGCTCCACCGCCACCGGATAGGCCGCCAACGCAAAGCCGACCACCGCGATGCTGGACGGCGAATTCTCGCGCGAGGTGTCGGCGACCAGTCCGTTGGCCGGATTCACCGCCTGCAGAAAGTAGCCGAACGCGGCGCGCTGGAGCCGCTCCAGCATCACACAATCGTCTTGGCTCACACTCTACCTCGACCGCAGGAGCTTCACGACTTCGACCACCGCGACCGGAGCCAGGGAGCATACGGCGACGACCGCCAGCTCCACCGCGATGAGTGGGGCCGTGCGGAGCACCGTCTGGAGCAACGGCCAGTAGACCGCCGCAAGCTGGAGGATCAGGCATGCCAGGACCGCCCCCAGAAGCCAGGCGTTCGTGAATGGCCGGGTGAACGCCGACCGCCGCTGCGACCGGGCGTTGAAGGCGTGGAAGATCTGAGCCAGGGCCAGCGTCATGAATCCCATCGTGACGGCGCGCCGAAGGCCCTCTCCCTCGGTGCCGTGCCAGCGCAGGCCGACGAAGAACACGGTGAGTGTCACTCCGGCCAGCAGCAGGCCCTGCCAGACGATCAGCCCGACGAAGGTCGGCGTCATCAAGGACTGCCGCGGGTCGCGGGGCGGCTGCTTCATGACGCCGGGCGCCGAAGGCTCCAGCGCGAGGGCCATAGCCGGGAAGACGTCCGTCACCAAGTTGAGCCACAGGATCTGAAGGGGAGCGAGCGGCAAGGGCCAGCCGAGCATGATCGCGCCGAACACCACCATGATCTCGGACACGTTGCACGAGAAGAGGTAGTGGATGAACCGGACGATGTTCGCGTAGATGATCCGGCCCTGTTCGACGGCGACGACGAGGGTGGCGAAGTTGTCGTCGGTGAGGACCATGTCCGCCGCCTCCTTGGCCACCTCCGTCCCCTTGATGCCCATCGCCACGCCGATGTCGGCCTTCCGCAGCGCGGGCGCGTCGTTCACTCCATCGCCGGTCATGGCGACGATCTCACCCTGACTCTGGAGCGCCTCGACGATCCTCAGCTTGTGTTCCGGGGAGACTCGGGCGAACACGGAAGCGCCGGCCGCGACCCGTTGCCAGCCCGGACCGTCCAGCGCGGCCAGGTCCCGCCCGTGCACGGTCTGCAACTGCCGGCCCTGCGCATCTCGGTCGATCCCGAGCTGCCGACCGATCTCCGCGGCGGTGGCCGGCTGGTCCCCGGTGATCATCATCGTCCGGATGCCGGCTTGCCGGCAGATCGCGATCGCGGACGCCGCCTCCGCGCGCAGCGGGTCGATCATGGCGATCAGGCCGACGAAGGCGAGGTCTCGGGCCGGCTCGCTCTCGTCGTACACCTCGGGGAGGACCCGGTACGCGACAGCCAGCACGCGCAGCGCGCGGCCCGCGAGCTCGTCGTTGACGGCCAGGATCCGCTCGCGGTCCTCCGACGTGAGGGGGCTTTCGCCCGCGCCGGTGAAGCGGTACCGGCTCGCCTCGAGCACGACCCGCGGCGCCCCCTTGATGTAGGCGACGGTCGTGCCCTCGGGCGTGCGATGAATCGTCACCATGCGCTGCGCTTCGCTGCTGAAGGGGATCTCGCCGATTCGGGGCTGGTCGCGATTCAGCACGGCCTGCTCCAGGCCGGCCTTCGCGGCGGCGACGACCAGGGCCCCCTCCGTCGGGTCCCCGAGGACGGCGGCGCGGCCGTCGGCGCGGTCGATCCTCGCGTCGCTGCACAGGGCGCCGATCCGGAGGGCCAGAGCGAGGTGCTCGTCGCGGCCGGGATCGACACGTTGTCCATCGACTTGAAACTCGCCGGAGGCGGCATATCCGCTGCCGGTGATCTCGACCCGCCGCTCCCCGAGCTGGAGCGCGCGGACCGTCATCTCGTTCTGGGTCAGGGTACCGGTCTTGTCGGTGCAGATCACCGTGGTCGAGCCCAGGGTCTCCACGGCCGGCAGCCGGCGGACCAGCACGCGCATGCGGGCCATCCGTTGCATCCCCAGGGCCAGGGTCATGGTCGTGACGGCCAGCAGCCCTTCCGGCACCGCGGCGATGGCCAGCGAGATGCCCACCTCCAGCATGTACAGGAACGGGTGGCCGCGAAACCAGCCGGCCAGAACAATCACGAGGCCGAGCGCCAGGACGACGCCGACCAGCACGCGACCGAGCTGGGCCAGCTTCCGCTCGAGCGGCGTGTCCCGATCGCCTGCGCCCTCGATGAGGGTGCCGATCTTCCCGACCTCGCTGTGCATGCCGGTGCCGGTGACGATCATCCGGCCCCGCCCGTCGGTCACCGTCGTGCCCATGAAGAGCATGTTCCGCCGGTCGGCGACCGGCGCGCTCTGATCCGGGAGCGGGTCGGTGATCTTGGCGACCGGCTGGGACTCGCCGGTCAAGGCGGCCTCTTCGGCCTGGAGCCGGGCGCTCACGATGACGCGCCCGTCCGCGGGCACCCGCGCTCCGGCGGCGAGGACGACGACGTCGCCCGGGACGAGGTCGACGGCGGGGACCTGATGCTCCCGCCCATCGCGGATGACCTGCGCCACCGCCGAGAGCTGTATTCGGAGGGCGATGAGGGCCTGCTCCGCCTTCCACTCGGTCACGAAGCCGACGAGGGCGTTCAGGATGATCACCGCGACGATGGCGGCCGCTTCGATGTCCTCGTCCAGAGCGAGGGCCACCGCGGTCGCGGCCACCAGAAGGCCCACGATGAGGCTCTTGAACTGGTCGCCGAGGATCGCGAGCACCGACCGCGCCGCCTTCTCGGTCAGCGCGTTGGGGCCATGCCGCTCGAGGCGGCGGGCCGCCTCGGCGCCGCTCAAGCCGCGCTGCGGCTCGGTGTGGACGCGCCGGCTCACCTCGGCAGCCGGCAGCGTGTGCCACGCTTCCGCGGTCTCGGCAACGGGTATGCGCACTCGCGCGGTCACTTCACGAGGAGTACCGGCACCGGTGAGCGATCGAGCACCCCTTCCGCCACGCTGCCGAGCAGGAGTCGCGCGAGGCCGCCCGTGCCCCGGGCGCCAACCACGAGCAGATCCGCCCGGGAGGCAACCGCTTCCTTGAGCAGCTCGGCCAGCGGCACGCCTTCGCGCACGATCCCGCGAGCGCGCCAGCCGGCCCGCTTCAGCAGGACTGCGGCTCCCGCCACCTCGCGACGCGCCTGTCTGGCACGCTCGGAATTGAGGCTCGCGGCTGACGCGAGCACCGCTCGGCGAATCGGGGCGGGCAACAGAGCCGGCGTACGAGGAAGCACCGGCTGCAGGATCCGCATCACCTTGATTCGGGCACCGGCCGGTGGCTCGAGCCGGGTGAGCAGGAAGCCCAGCGCCCGGCTCGCATTGGGAGAGCCGTCTATCGCGAGGACCAGCCGTCTGACCCGACGTCGGCGGCCCTTGACCACCAACACCGGGCAGCCTGCCCGACGAACCACGCCCCGTGACACGCTGCCGAGCATCAGCCGGCGCGCGAATCCGTGCCCTCGTGACCCGACCACGATCACACCCACTCGACGACGCCGCGCCTCCTCGGTGATAACCTCGATGGGCGGCGTGTTCATCGCGGACACCTTCACGTCGGGCCAGCGATGGCGGACAAGGCGACGCGCTCGCGATATCTCGCGCTCGAGGGCCTGGTCAGAAACGCCAGAAATGCCCGCGACCCAGACGTCAGCCGGCCACGGGCCGAGTGGTATGCCGCCTCGCGCCAGCACGATGTGCGCCCGCGCGGCATCCGCCCACGGGAACGCCGCGGCGAAAGCGAGCGCGGCATGCGCTTGGCGCGATCCGTCCGTGGCCAGAAGCACGGTGAGAGCCGCCGACCGCTTCCGATTCATCTCGCGTCTCCGCTCATCTCGAACGCCTCCAGGAGCTGACCGACCTCGGAGTCAGCGTAAGGCTCGACGGCGTCCATCGGCAACCCTTCCCTTTCCTCGAGGCGCGACTCTGAGACTTCACGCGGAACCTCCTCGTGCGACGTCGTCTTTGCCGCGGTCCACGGGAGCTGGGCCAGAGTCCAGATCAGATCCCGCCGGTCTTCGGCGGTCTCCCGATGGAGGCCGTACAGCAGGCCCGCGATGCCGGGATCCTCGCATTCCACGGCCTGGGCGTCCATCAGACACGCTTCACTCATGTTGCTCAGGTCGGACACGCTCGCGAGCAGCCGGTCCCGGACCGTCGGCTCGATCGGGCGGTTCCTCGTGGCCGGATCGGCCACCGGGTGCCCCGATCCTTCCAGCGCCCGCCGAATGCGCTGCGCCCTCCCGCGCGCGCGCTCCGCGGCGCCGAGGAGCCGGACCCGCGAATGCGGATACCGGACCAGCGACGCGGCATCCTGTGCGAGGCCGCGCGCCAGCCGGACGTCAGCAGCGTAGTGCCGGGTCAGCCGCTCCGCGATGTCGGGCGGCGCCGGCGCCAGGGTCACCACCAGTCGGCGCCACCACGGGCGCGCCCCCTCCATTTTTCGCATCACCGACCTCCTGAATGCTCGCGGCGAGCCGTTTCAGTGCCACCCTACGCGACGCTCCCCAGCCGGACCATTAGAAAGATCACCACCCTCGCGTAGAGCAAGCCGAAGCGTGAATCGCGGGCACGAACGCCCGCTCGTTGCGGGGGGTGAGGGCGCTGCTACAATACGAGCGAACACGGAGGCCATGGACACCTTCGACTCCATCGCGCGCACCAATCCTGAATACGTCGAGACCCTGTACCGCCGGTACCGGGAGGACGCGCGTTCCGTGGACGAGAGCTGGGCGCTCGTCTTCGCGGGCTACGACTTCGCGCTCGCGGGCGGCCCCGGCTCGCAGGCGAGCGCGACCGGTCAGCCGACGGTGGCGGATCTTGTCCACTCCTACCGCGAGCTAGGCCACCTCGTCGCCGACGTGGATCCGCTCGATCGCTCGGCCCGCCGCCATCCACTCCTCGAGCTCAGCGAGTTCGGCTTCAAGGAAGGTGACCTGGGTCGCGTGATCGATTGCGCGCCCTTTCGGAGTCTCGCGCAAGCGCCTCTACGCGATCTCGCGGCCGCGCTCCGTGAGACCTACGGCTCCACGCTCGGCGTCGAGTACTTGATGATCAGCGACAAAGCGCAGCGGGAGTGGCTCCAGGAACGGATGGAGCCGTCTCGCAACCGCCCCGAGCTCGGCTCAGAGGATCGGGTCCGCCTGCTCGATCGGGTCATCGCGGCGGAGACTTTCGAGCAGTTCCTCCACACGAGCTACGTCGGCCAGAAGCGCTTCTCCCTGGAAGGCGGCGAAGCGCTGATTCCGCTGCTCGACACCGTCGTGGAGGAGGCGGCGGCGCAGGCGACCGAGGAGCTCGTGATGGGCATGCCGCACCGCGGGCGGCTGAACGTCCTCGCTCACATCCTACGGAAGCCCTACGAGCTGATCCTGGCGGAGTTCGAGGGCAGCTTCCTACCGTGGGAGACCCAGGGGGACGGCGACGTCAAGTATCACCTGGGCTACTCCCACGATCACGTGAGCCGCGCCGGCCGGCCCATCCATCTCTCCATGAGCTCCAATCCGAGCCATCTGGAAGCGGTCAACGCGGTGGTGGAGGGCATCGTCAGGGCCAAGCAGAGCCATCGCGGCGCCGACCAGGGGCGGCACGTCATGCCGGTGCTGCTCCACGGCGACGCCGCGTTCCTGGGGCAGGGATCGGTCTACGAGACCCTGATGATGTCGCGCCTGCCGGCCTTCGCCACCGGCGGCACGATCCACGTCATCATCAACAACCAGATCGGGTTCACCACGTCGCCCGAGGACTACCGGTTCACCCGCTACCCGTCCGATCCCGCCGGCGTCGTGCAGGCCCCGGTGTTCCACGTCAATGGCGACGACCCCGAGGCGGCCGTGCAGGCGGCGCGGCTCGCGGTCGGCTTCCGCCAGGCGTTCCAGGCGGATGTCTTCATCGACTTCGTGTGCTACCGCCGGCACGGCCACAACGAGCTCGACGATCCGACCTTCACCCAGCCCGTGATGTACCGCGCCATCGATGGCCACCCGTCGGTGGCGGAGCTCTACCGTGAGCGGCTCACCGCGCAGGGCATCGTCGAGCCCGGGCGCGCCGAGCAGGCGCGAGAAGCCGTCAAGGCCACGCTCCGGGCGGCTCTCGCCGCGGCGCGCGAGCGCATGCCGCAGCAGAAGGTGCTCGCCTTCGGCGGCCTCTGGAAAGGGCTCTCGTGGGCCGGCGAGGACTGGAGTGCGGCGACCGCGGTGCCGGCCGAGCGGCTCCGCGCGATCGCCGACGCCGCCCGGCGGCTGCCGCCCGGGTTCACCCCCCACAAGCGGATCCCGGCGTTCCTCGAGGCGCGCCACGCGATGGTCGAGCGGGGCGAGGGTATCGACTGGGGCTGCGCGGAGGCCCTGGCGTACGGCAGCCTGCTCCTAGAAGGCACGCCGGTGCGGCTCAGTGGCCAGGACACGATCCGCGGCACGTTCAGCCATCGCCACGCGATGCTGTTCGACGCCGAGACCGGTGCGTCCCACGTGCCGCTCAACCAGCTGGCCGCCGATCAGGCCCGGATCGAGGTCGTCAACAGTCCGCTGAGCGAGTTCGGGGTGGTCGGGTTCGAGTACGGCATGGCCAGCGCCGATCCGCGGCGGCTGGTCATCTGGGAAGCCCAGTTCGGCGACTTCTTCAACGGGGCTCAAGTAGTCATCGATCAGTTCCTCGCCAGCGCCGAGTCCAAGTGGCAGCGCCAGAGCGGCCTGGTCCTGCTCCTCCCACACGGCTACGAGGGCCAGGGGCCGGAGCACTCCAGCGCGCGCCCCGAGCGGTTCCTCCAGCTCTGCGCTGAAGGCAACATGCAGGTCGTCAACTGCTCGACACCGGCCCAGCTCTTCCACGCGCTCCGGCGCCAGATGCACCGGCGCTTCCGGAAGCCGCTGATCGTGATGAGCCCGAAGAGCCTGCTCCGCCACCGACGGGCCGTCTCGCGTCTGGAAGACTTCACGACGGGTGCCTTCCAGCTCGTGCTGGGCGATCCCCGTCCGCAGGAGCCCGAGACGGTCCGGCGCGTGCTCCTCTGCTCCGGCAAGATCTTCTACGGCCTCGACCAGGGCCGGGAAGAGCGGGACTGGGACGGGATCGCGATCATCCGGCTCGAGCAGCTCTACCCCTTCCCGGCCGCGGAGCTCGCCGACGCGCTCCGCCACTATTCGCGCGCCACCGACGTCGCCTGGGTGCAGGAGGAGCCGGCCAACCAGGGCGCGTGGAGCTTCGTGCGGGGGCGGATCGAGGAGGTGTTGGACGGGCGCCGGCTCCGGTACATCGGCCGCGCCGAGGCCGCGAGCCCGGCCACCGGCAGCTACAAGATCCACGAGTCGGAAGAGAGCGCACTCGTGGAGCAGGCCCTGAAGCGCCCACGGGCCGGGCGCCCGGCACGGGCCGGGGAGTCCTCGCCGGTGCCGGCCGACGCGACCCGGGGGTCGCGGCCATGACGGCCGAGGTGCGGATCCCGCAGCTCGGCGAATCGGTGACGGAGGGCACGATCGCCCGCTGGCTCAAGCAGGACGGCGACGTGGTGAACGCCGAGGAGCCGGTGCTCGAGCTCGAGACCGACAAGGCGACGATGGAGATCCCCGCCGGAGCGTCGGGACAGCTCTCGATCGTGGAGCCGCAGGGCGCGGTCGTGCACGTGGGCACGGTGGTGGCGCGCATCGCCGAAGGGGCGCCGGCGGCCCGCGCCGGCGGGACGGCGACGCCGCTCGCTCCCTCCGCGCCAAGCCCACAGGCCGCCGCGACCCCGGCGGCCGAATCGAACCTGAGTCCGGCCGTGCGGAAGCTCGTAGCCGAGCATGCCCTCGACCCGGCACAGCTCAGCGGAACCGGGAAGGGCGGCCGACTGACCAAGGGCGACGTGCTCCGCCATCTCGAGGAGCCGATGTCCGACCCGGCCGCCGCGCCCGCACAGCGCCCGCCCGAGCCGCGGGTCGCGGACGGCGGCGGGCCGCGCGCGCCGTCGCCTGCCGTACCGCCCGCTCCACAACGCGCGCCCGAGGCCGAGACGCGGGAGCGAGTGCCGATGAGCCGGCTGCGGCGGCGGATCGCCGAGCGGCTCGTCGAGGCGCAGCGGACCGCGGCGATCCTGACCACGTTCAACGAGGTGGATCTCTCGGCCATCCTGGCCGCCCGCCGGCGCCACCGCGAGGCGTTCCGCAACCGGCACGGCGTGGATCTGGGGCTGATGTCCCTCTTCGGCCGCGCCTGTGTCGGGGCGCTCCGCGATGTGCCCGTGGTCAACGCCCAGATCGACGGTGCCGACATCGTCTACCATCGCCAGGTGCATCTCGGCATCGCGGTGAGCACCGAGCGCGGGCTCGTGGTGCCGGTGATCCGGGGCGCGGACTCGCTCGGCTTGCCCGACCTCGAGCGCCGGATCGAGGAGCTGGCCCGGCGGGCCCGCGAGGGCAAGATCACGCCGGACGAGCTCTCCGGCGGCACCTTCACCATCACCAACGGCGGCGTCTTCGGCTCGCTGCTCTCGACCCCGATCCTCAACCCACCGCAGTCCGGGATCCTCGGGATGCACAAGATCGAGGATCGGCCGGTGGCGGTGGACGGGCAGGTCGTGATCCGTCCCATGATGTACCTCGCATTGTCCTACGATCACCGTCTGGTGGACGGCGCGCAGGCCGTGACCTTCCTGGTCCGGGTCAAGGAGCGCCTCGAAGATCCGGTGCGCATGCTCCTCGAGGTGTAAGCGCGGTGGCCGAGGCGGAGCGCTACGATCTCGCGGTCATCGGCGCGGGCCCGGGCGGCTATGTGGCCGCCATCCGGGCGTCGCAGCTCGGCATGCGAGTAGTCTGCGTGGACCGCGAGGCGGCACTCGGTGGCACCTGCCTACGCATTGGCTGCATCCCGTCCAAGGCACTGCTCGACTCAAGCGAGCTCTTCTGGCAGGCGCGCACCCACCTGGCCACCCACGGGGTCGGCGTCGGCGAGGTCTCCCTCGACCTCCCCGCGATGATGCGGCGGAAGGACCAGGTGGTCCAGGGGCTCACCAGCGGCGTTGCCGGCCTCCTCAAGAAGAACCAGATCACGCGGCGGCACGGCACCGCGCGGATCGCCGCGCGGTACCGCGTGGCAATCGAGGGCCCGGACGCCGGCACGGTGGCCGCCTCGCGCATCCTCATCGCCACCGGATCGGGCCCTGCCACCCTGCCCGGCTTCGAGCTCGACGGAGTCCGGATCGTCAGCTCCGAGGAAGCGCTGTCGTTCGACACCGTCCCCGCGCGCCTCCTGGTGATCGGCGCCGGGGCGGTCGGACTCGAGCTTGGCTCGGTCTGGGCGCGCCTGGGCTCCGAGGTCCGGGTGGTCGAGGTCGCGGACCGTATCGTGCCGGGCATGGACGGCGAGTTGACGCGCGCGCTGCAGCGCGCGCTCGAGAGGCAGGGGTTGTCGTTCCGGCTCTCCACGGCGGCCCGCAAGGCGGTGGTCAAGGACACCGCGGTAGACGTGACCATCGAGACCGACGGAACCGCGGTCACCGAAACCTTCGATCGCGTGCTCGTGGCGGTCGGCCGGCGCCCCGTCACCGCCGGCCTGGGGCTAGACAGGCTCGGCGTGGCGCTCGACCCGAAGGGCCACATCCGGGTCGACGAGCGCTTCGAAACCTCCGTCCCGGGTATCCACGCCATCGGTGACGTGATCGGCGGGCCCATGCTGGCGCACAAGGCCGAAGAGGAAGGCATCGCCTGCGTGGAGCGCATCGCCGGCCAGGCCGGTCACGTGAACTACGAGGCGATCCCCAACGTGGTCTACACGTGGCCGGAGCTGGCCAGCGTGGGCAAGACCGAGCAGGAGTGCCGGGCGCAGGGTCTCGAGATCACGACTGGCACTTCCCTCTTCGCGGCCAACGGCCGGGCTCGCGCCATGGGCGAGCGGGACGGCCTCGTCAAGATAGTCGCCGACGCCAGGAACGACCGGATCCTCGGGCTCCACATCCTAGGGCCCTACGCCTCCGAGCTAATCGCGGAGGCCGTCGTCGCGATCGAATTCAGCGCCAGCGCCGAGGACATCGCCCGCACCTCCCACGCTCACCCGACGCTGGCCGAGGCGGTCCGCGAAGCCGCGCTCGCGGTGGCGAAGCGGAGCATCCATTCTTAGCGGTCATCCGCTCCTGCTGACCCTCGATCTCGTCGGGACCTTCGTGTTCGCGCTCAGCGGCGGAGCAGCAGCGATCAAGGGCCGGCTCGATCTGTTCGGCGTGCTCGTCCTGTCCTTCGCCGCCGCCAACGCGGGTGGTCTCACCCGCGACCTGCTGATCGGCGCCGTCCCGCCGGCCGCGATCAGCGACTGGCGTTATCTCGGAGTCTCCCTCCTTGCCGGCCTGGTGACCTTCTTCTGGTATCCGATGCTCGACCGCCTGCGCAGCCCCGTGCTGGTGTTCGACGGCGCGGGTCTGGCGCTCTTCGCCGTCTCCGGCACGCAGAAGGCGCTCGCCTATGGGCTCGAGCCGGTCATGGCGGCGCTGCTCGGCATGCTCACCGGGATCGGCGGCGGGATGGTGCGCGACCTGCTCGTCACCCAGATCCCCACCGTCTTGCACGCCGAGCTGTACGCGGTGGCCGCGCTCGCCGGCGCGGCCGTGGTGGTGGCCGGCCACGCGCTACACCTACCGCCGACCGCGGTGACCATCGCGGGCGCGCTGCTCTGCTTCGGGCTCCGCCTCCTCGCCATATCGCGCGGCTGGCGCCTACCGATCGCCCCGCTGCCGCAATGACTCGATGCCGGCTGACCCGCGTTCCGGACGGCGCCGGGATGCGGGCCTCAGTACCGAGCTCGCGCGGTGGATGAGGCCGAACCGCTTGGGTCTCTTCTACTTCGCCTGCCGCTCGCAGATCTTGTCGCGCCAGACGCCCCCCTCTTTCTTGCAGCGCTCCTCGTCGGACATGGTCGCGCAGCCGCCGAGGGCCAGGGTGAGCAGCGTCAGGGTCACGAAGATCGTCGCGGTCGATCGCCGAGGCATCACGAACCTCCCGTTGCGGGCTGGCGGCCCCCTCGGGACGCCGCCCGTTCTCGACTCTAGGCGATAGGATCCCCCCGGTCCATCGGACAAAGGCCAATGCGAGCGTTCACCGGGCGGCGTAGGTCCAAGGTCTCATTGCCCACGGAGAAGGCGCACTCAAAACTGTCCAGCAGCGCGTCCCCGAAGCCACGCAGCAGCCAGCCAGATCCGAAGGAACCGGGAGGAGTGCGACGATGATGATCCCACTGGACATCAATGGCAAGCGGCAGAACGTCGACTTGCCAGGCGAAACCCCCCTGTTGTGGACGCTCCGAGACGAGCTAGGCCTCACGGGGACCAAGTTCGGCTGCGGAATGGCGCTCTGTGGCGCCTGCACCGTGCACGTCAACGGTCAGCCTGTGCGCTCCTGCATCACGCCGATCTCGGCCGTGGCCAACCAGAAGGTCGTCACCATCGAGGCCATCGGCAACGCGCCGATCGGCAAGGCGCTGCAAGCCGCGTGGGTCGACGCGGGCGTCCCCCAGTGCGGCTATTGCCAGGCCGGGCAGCTCATGGCCGCCGCCGGGCTGCTCGCGCGTAACGCCAAGCCCAGCGATGCCGAGATCGATGAAGCGATGAGCGGCAACATCTGCCGCTGTGGCACCTACACGCGCATCCGCTCCGCCATCAAACAGGCGAGCGCAAGGCGGGGAGGGACGCGATGAGCGCGCCGGTCGATTCCACGACGCGTCCGCTGATCGTCGCCAACGTGAGCCGTCGCCGGTTTCTGCAAGGGATCTCGACGCTGGGCGGGCTCGTGCTCGCGGTGGGGTATCCGTCGGCGATTCGGGCCCAGGAGGCGAAGAAGTACGGCGCGGACGGGATGCCGAACGGCTGGGTCGATAGCCCGCTGGCGTTCGTGTCGATCGCCGAGGACGGGACCGTCACGATCGTCTGCCATCGCTCGGAGATGGGGCAAGGCGTCCGGACCGGTATGCCGATGATCGTCGCCGATGAGCTCGAGGCCGACTGGAACCGCGTGCGCGTCGCGCAGGCGCCCGGTGACGAGAAGAAGTTCGGAAACCAGGACACCGACGGTTCGCGCAGCACGCGGCACTTCTTCGAGCCGATGCGCCGGTGCGGCGCCGCCGCGCGCACGATGCTGGAGGCGGCCGCCGCCGAGCGCTGGAAAGTGCCGGTGAGCGAGGTCGAAGCGGAGAACCACCAGGTCCTACATCGTCCGACCGGCCGGCGACTCGGGTACGGAACGCTCGCCAAGGCCGCCGCCAGTCGGCCGGTCCCGGCACGGGAGACGCTGCGACTCAAGGATCCGAAGAAGTTCCGGTACATCGGCAAGGGGCAGCTCAAGCTGATCGATGGCCGCGACATCGTGACCGGCAAGGCACAGTACGGCATCGACACGCGACTGGACGGAATGCTCTATGCCGTCGTGGCGCGTCCCCCCGTGTACGGCGGTAAGGTGGCCACCTTCGAGGCCGCCGAGGCGCTCAAGGTGCCGGGGGTGCAGAAGGTCGTGCAGATCGAGGACAGTCCGCCTCCCGCCCACTTCAATCCGGTCGGTGGCGTCGCGGTCATCGCCCGTAACACCTGGGCCGCCATGCAGGGCCGCCAGGCGCTCAAGATCACGTGGGACGATGGCCCGAACGCCGGCTACGACTCGGTGGCCTTCAAGGCCACACTGGAAGAGGCGGCCCGCAAGTCCGGCAAGGTCGTACGCAACGACGGCGATTTCGCGGCCGCCGCGGCTGGCGCCGCGCGTCGTCACGAGGCCGACTACTACCTGCCCCACCTCGCCCACGCCACCATGGAGCCGCCCGCCGCGACCGCGCGCATCGCCAACGGCAAGTGCGAGGTGTGGGGCTGCTTCCAATCACCGCAGGCCACGCGTGATCTGGTCGCCAAGCGGCTCGGGATGTCCGCGGACGACGTGACCGTGCACGTCACGCTGCTCGGCGGCGGCTTCGGACGCAAGTCCAAGCCGGACTACGGCATCGAGGCGGCGGTGCTCTCCCGGGCGATGGACGGGAAGCCCGTCAAGGTGACATGGACGCGCGACGACGACCTGCACAATGGCTACTACCACACGGTGTCGGCCGAGCACCTCGAGGCCGGTGTCGATGCGCAGGGCAAGCCGGTCGCCTGGCTGCATCGGAGCGTCGCGCCCACCATCATCTCCACATTCAATCCCGCCGCGAAAAACCAGGCCCCGTTCGAGCTCGGCTTGGGCGTCATCAACGTGCCCTTCGCCATTCCCAACGTCCGCATCGAAAATCCCGAGGCGACCGCCCACGCGCGGATCGGCTGGTTCCGGTCGGTCTCGAACATTCCGCACGCGTTCGCGATCCAGTCGTTTGTCGCCGAGCTGGCGGCGGCCGCGGGTCGTGACCCCAAGGACTTCCTTCTCGATGTGATCGGTCCGGCCCGGCAGGTGAGCCCGGAAACGCTTGGCGATACCTGGAACCACGGGGAATCGCCCGAGCGGTATCCGGTGGACACCGGCCGGCTGCGGCGCGTCGTCGAAGTCGCGGCTCGGCAGTCGGGCTGGGGCAAGACGCTGCCCAAGGGCCGCGGCCTCGGCATCGCCGCGCACTACAGCTTCGTGAGCTACATCGCGGCGGTCGTCGAGGTGGCCGTCGACGACCAGGGCGTGGTGACGATCCCCCGAGTGGACATGGCGGTGGACTGCGGCGCGTGCGTCAATCCGGACCGGGTGCGGGCACAGATGGAGGGCGCGTGCGTGATGGGTGTCGCAGTCGCCACACTGGGCGAGATCAGCTTCAAGGGCGGACGCGTCGAGCAGGACAACTTCAACTCGTACCAGGTGACCCGCATGGCGGACGCGCCGCGGGACATTCGCGTGCATATCGTCCCCGGCGACTACAGCAAGCCGATGGGAGGCGTGGGCGAGCCGGGCGTACCGCCGATCCCCCCCGCATTGTGCAACGCGATCTTTGCGGCGACGGGCAAGAGAATACGTCGCCTTCCGATACGCGACCAGCTGAAGGCATGAGGTGCTGGCATGAGACATCAAGAAAGGAGCCGGTCATGAGCGCTCTGATGGCCATTCTGATGACGCTGACGCTGGCGATGCCGGGGATCGCCCTCGCGCAGAGCACGGAGGAAGGCGTCGCCAACTTCTACAGCGACGCCTTCCAGGGAAAGAAGACGGCCAGCGGCGACGTCTATGACAAGGCCGGGCTCACCGCGGCGCACAAGAAGCTGCCCTTCGGGACCAAGGTGAAGGTCACGAACGTCGACAACGGCAAGAGCGTGGTGGTCACCGTGAACGACCGGATGGCTCCGTCGAACAAGGCCGTGATCGACGTGACCCGGCGCGCGGCCGAGGAGCTGGACTTCGTGAAGATGGGGAAGGCCAAGGTCAAGCTGGACGTCCAGAAGTAGCGAACAGCGACCGACCCGCCCGTGGAGGCCTTGCTCGGACTCGCGGTGGGGCTCGCGCTCAGCACGGCGGCGGGGCTGCGCGTCTTCATCCCGCTCCTGCTGACCGGTCTGGCCGGGCGGCTCGGCTACCTGACGCTCACCCCCGGCATGTCCTGGCTCGCGTCGGACGTGGCGCTCCTGGCGCTCGCCACCGCCACGCTGCTCGAGGTCGGTGCGTACTACGTGCCGTGGCTCGACAATGTCCTGGACACGATGGCGCCGCCGGTCGCCGCCACGGCCGGCATCATCGCCACGGCGGCGGTGACGCCCGAGCTCTCGCCGTTCCTACGCTGGACCCTGGCCATCATCGTGGGCGGCGGCATGGCGGGCCTGGTGCAGGTAGGCACGGCGATGCTGCGGCTCAAGTCCTCGGCCTTCACGGGAGGCATCGGCAATCCCGTGCTCGCCACGACCGAGCTGATGGGGTCGCTCGCCCTCAGCGCGCTGGCCCTGCTCGCGCCGTTCCTCGCCCTCGCCGCGGCCCTCGCTTGCCTCGCGCTCCTCGCGTGGCGGCTCGCGATCATGCGGCGCTGGCGCCGCGCAGCCGCTACGTACCCCGGGTCCAGTCGCCCGAGTAGACGGTGACGCGGTAGCTCGCGCCCGGCGTCTTCGGGTGCACTTCGAAGTATCGGCGACTGAAGAGGCCGATTTCATTGTCGACGTCGTCGATTTCCCGGGCGATGGGCTTGCCCGCGGCGTCGAGCGTCTCCACCAGGATCCGCACGCGCGCATGACCCAGCCCGCGCTCGTTGTAAATGTAGCCCCACACCGCAGGCTGGCCGCGGCGGCCCGGGCCGCTCTGGGACTCGATGCGAAAGTACTTGCCCGCGTTGTCCGGGGTGATGCTCTGGGCCTGCGCCCGCCCGGCCAGGAGGCCGAGGAGCGGGACCAGGAGAAGCGTCAAGATCGACCGCCGGCCCATGGCCGGATTCTGTGGCATCGTCGGAGCCCTCCTCCATACGACTTAAGTCCGATGGACGGCGCTACCCTACCGGCATCATCCTCTCCGCGGGTTCTGACCTGGATGGCACCGCCTCGAGGAGGATGGCTCCGATGAACATCATCAGGAAGGGCCTCGCCCCCACGCGATCGAGCCTGGCGCTGAAGGGCGCCCTCGTGGCGGCCGTCGCGTGCCTGACGCTCCTGACGCCGGCGCCGAGCCGCGCGGATCACGACCAGGAGCAGCACCTGTCGGTCACCCAGCCGCCGCCGCTGCCCCGGAGCACCCTCGACCGCTTCGTCCCGTCCATCCGGGAAGCCCGGCCCACGTGGGACCCGTTCTTCCGCGACGCCGACATCACCGTGCGCTTCCGGTCCTTCTACTTCAACCGCCAGAACGACACCGGCAGTGACCAGGAGGCGTGGGCCCTCGGCGGCTGGGCCCAGTTCTCGTCCGGCTGGCTGCTCGATACCTTCGCCATCGGGGGAGCCTACTTCACCTCCCTGCCCGCCTACGCCCCGGAGGACCGGGGCGGCAGCTTGCTGCTCACGCCGGGTCAGGACGCGATCGGGGTTTTCGCCGAGGCGTGGGCCGCGGTCCGGTACAAGGAGTACGTGCTCCTCAAGGGGGGCCGCCAGAAGATCGACGAGGGGTACGTGAATCCGCAGGACAATCGGATGCTTCCGAACACCTTCGAGGCGGTGATGCTGTCCGGCAAGATCGACTGGTTCCGCTACGACGTCGGCTACATCTGGACCATCAAGCCCCGCGACTCGAACGACTTCATCTCGATGTCGCGGCAGGCGGGCGGGCGGGGGGACGACGAGGGGATGGTCCTCGCCGCCGTCGCCCTCACCCCGATCAAGGGCCTCACGCTCTACGGCGGGAACTACTACGTGGTGAACACCTACAACACCCTGTTCGCCAAGGGCGAGTACACGCACGCGTTCACCAAGGACCTATCCCTCGCGTTCGGCCTCCAGGCCACCGACCAGACGGACGTGGGCGACGCGCAGGTCGGCGCCTTCAACACGTGGAACGTCGGGACGGGCGCGCGGCTCGTGTGGCGAGGCCTCTCGGTGGGGGCGGCGGCACACTTCAACGGGGACGAGGCCGACCTCCGCTCGAACTACGGCTCGTGGCCGGGCTACCTCTCCTTGGCGGTGACGGACTTCGACCGGGCGAACGAGAAAGCCTTCGGCCTCGCCGTCAGGTACGACTTCGGCGGCAGCCTGCTGCCGTTCCAGGTCCCCGGCCTGAAGGTGGCGCTGATCTACGGACGGGGCGCCGATCGCATCAATCCGGCGTCCGGCGCCAATCTGCCGACGACCCACGAAGGCGATCTGGACATCATCTACGACGTGCCGCAGGTCAAGGGGCTGCAGTTCCGCTTCCGCAACGCTTATGTCGGGCGGGGCAACGACAAGGTGCTCAAGGACTTCCGCATCATCATCAACTACGAGCTCGATGTGTTCTGAGAGAGCGCCGGGTCGCGGAGGAGAGCGCTAGGCGGTCACTCCTAGATCCGGCGGCGGGACAGCCGCGAGGGCTCCTGCGGGGCGCCACGGCCGGCCTCCGCGATGGGCACGTACTGGCCCCGCTCGGGCTCGAAGGCGTGCACGTCGCCCTCGGCAATGTCGTACATCCAGGCATGGAGCGTGACCTTGGCCCGCGCCAGCGCCGCCATCACGCTCGGGTGGGTCCGCAGGTGCTCGATCTGCACAAGGACGTTCTCCAGCGCCGCGGTTTCGACGAGGGCGTCCCCTGTCAGCTCAGGGTAGGCGCGCCGGAGGAGGCGGCGCGTGCCCTCACAGTGGGCGAGCCAGCTGGCGATGGCGGGCAGCTCTTTCGTCTCGGCGGGATCGATCACCGCCTTCATGGCGCCGCAGTGGGTGTGGCCGCACACGATGATGTCCGAGACCGCGAGCACCTCGACAGCGTACTCGATGGTGCCGGCCTCGCCCGACGGCACCCCCCACGGCGGCACGATGTTGCCGGCGTTCCGGAGGATGAACAGCTCGCCCGGCTGGGTCTGCGTGATCAGGTTCGGCACGATGCGCGAGTCCGAGCAGGTGATGAAAAGCGCATCCGGCTCCTGACCGTCCACCAGCCGTCGGAACAGGTCGCGCTGCGGACCGAACACGCCGTGCTGGAAGCGATGGATGCCCTCGACGAGATTTCGCATGGGGTCTCTCGACGCCGTCCTACAGGACGGCGACGCCCTCGATCTCGATCAGGAGATCGGGCTGGGCGAGCTTGCTGACCTCCACGATGGTGGAGGCGGGCAGGCTCCCCGTGAAGTAGCGGCGCCGGACCTCGGAAATGGCGTCGAAGAATCGCATGTCGGTGGTGTACACCGTCACCTTCACGAGGTTCTCGAGATCGGCACCCTGCGACCTCAGGATGGTACGCAGGTTCTTGATGACCTGCTCCGTCTGGGCGCGGATGTCGCCAACACCCACCGTCTGCCCGTGCTCGTCGCGGGCGAGCTGGCCGGCCAGGTAGAGGGTGGACGTGGGGTTGGTCACGCGGACGCAGTGATTGTAGAGGGTGACGCGCCCCTTGGAGACACCGTCCGGATTGTGCCGCTCGATCGTCACCGCCATCGCGTCGCGCCTCCGTGTCGGGTACGGGTGATCACAGGGCCACATCACCCAGGAAGATGCGCTTGACCTCGTCGGACTGGAGCAGCGCCGCTGAGGGGCCGCTCAGGATCGTCCGCCCGGACTCGAGGATATAGCCGCGGTCGGCGAGGCGGAGAGCGAGCTCGACGTTCTGCTCGATGAACACGATGCCCACGCCCTGCTCGTCGCGCACCCGGCGCATGAGCATCCCCAGCTCCTCCACCACCCGGGGCGCGAGACCGAGAAAGGGCTCGTCGATCATGAGCAGGCGGGGCCGCGCCATGAGCCCTCGCGCGACCGCCACCATCTGCTGCTCGCCCCCGGACAGCGTGTGGGCGAGCTGATCGCGCCGGCTCCCCACTACCGGGAACAGCGCCTCCACGCGCGCCAGGGTCTCGGCGCGGTGCGGGCGGGCCGCCGGGTTGTGGGCGCCGAGCAGGACGTTGTCGCGCACGGAGAGGAAGGGAAAGAGGCGCCGGCGCTCGAGGACGTGCGCGATCCCCTCGCCGACGGTGCGGTGCGCGGGGAGTCCCTCGATCCGCTTGCCGCGAAAGGTGATGCGGCCCGCGCGCGGCGCGACCAGCCCCGAGATCGTGTTCATCAGCGTGGACTTTCCGGCGCCGTTGGGCCCGAGCACCGCCACGATCTCCCCTTCCGCCGACTCCAGCGCAACCTCCCACAGGACCTGAAAGTCGCCGTAGGCGACGTCGAGAGCCTCCACGGCGAGGAAGGGCGATGGGCTCATCACGCGTACGCCTGGCCCAGGTAGGCCTCGACCACGCGGCGATCGCGGGTCACGACGTCGGGCGCGCCGTCGGCGATCTTCTCGCCCAGGTACAGCGCGACGATGCGCTGCGCGACCGCGGTGATCACGCGCATGTTGTGCTCGATGACGAGGAGGGTGAGCCCGTCGCGGTGAAGCTCGCGCACGAGCTGGACGAGGCCGGGAATGCTCCGCTGGTCCACCCCGCCGGTAACCTCGTCGAGCAGCAGCACGCGCGGCTCGGTGGCGAGCGCGCGGGCGAGCTCGAGGCGCTTGCGCTGGCCGGTGGAGAGCGTGCGCGCGTGCGCGTAGGCCTTCTCCCCGAGCCCCACGCGATCCAGCAGCGCGTGCGCCCGCTCGCGCGCATGGCGCACGTCGCGGGTGCGCGTGAGCGCGCCGACCATCACGTTGTCCACCACGCTCATGCCAGCGAACGGCCGGAGCTTCTGGAACGTGCGCGCGATGCCCAGCCGGCACACGCGATCGGGCGAGAGCCCGGTGAGCCGATGGCCGTCCAGACGCACCTCACCCTCGTCCGGGTGGTAGAACCCGCTGATGACCTCGAACAGCGTGGACTTGCCCGAGCCGTTGGGCCCGATGATGCCGACCAGCTCGCCGCGCGCCACCTCGAACGAGATGTCGCGGTTGGCGGTGATGCCGCCGAAGCGCTTCGTGATGCCGCTGACGGCGAGGAGGCTCATGACGCCGGGCTCGCCGCCGGCCGCCGCCGCAGGCGCCCGAGCCATGGCACCAGGCCTTCCGGCGTGAAGCGCATGATGAGGATCAGCGCGACGCCGTAGATGATCAGGTAGATCCCCACGAGCCCGGCGCCGATCCCGCCGAAGCGCGCGCGGAGATAGGTCTCGAGCACGGTGATGAGGGCAGCGCCCAGGAAGGGGCCCAGCGCGGTGCCGATGCCGCCGGTCACGGCGGCCAGCGCGAAGCGGACGGAGAGATCCACCGAGAACACGTAGAAGGGGTCCACGAAGCCCACGTACTGCGCCCAGAGCGTGCCGCACATGGCGGTGAGGGCCGCGCTCACCGCGATCGCCGCCACCTTGAGCCGCCGCGCTGGCACCCCCAGCGACAGCGCCGCGTCCTCATCCTCGCGCACCGCGGCAAGCTGATAGCCGCGGCGCGAGCGCTCGAGATAGAGCTGGATGAGGTAGACCCCCACCGCGAGCGCCAGCATCAAGTAGGCCCAGATGCGCTTGTCCACGAGCCCCAGCGTCCAGAAGCCGGGACGGAAGGGCACGGGGATGCCCTCGGAGCCGGAGGTGAAGCCGCGCCACCGGCTGCCAACGATGAGGAACACCTGGGAAAACGCGATGGTGGCGAGGACGAAGTAGGGTCCGCGGAGGCGGTTGCTGAGGAACCCGATGACGACGCCCATGACCGTCGCGAGCGCGGCCCCGACCACCAACGCGATCCATGGCGAGACGTTCCACTTGGTCCCGAGGAGCGCCGCGGAGTAGGCGCCGAGCCCGAAGAAGATGGAGTGGCCCAGCGACACCTGCCCCGCGTAGCCCCCGGCGACGTTCCAGGCCGAGGCCACCGAGCCCCAGAGCAGGATGAGGATGAGGCCGTCGAGGAAGAAGGCATCGCGCACGAATAGGGGAAAGAGCGCGGCGAAGGCGAACAGCGCCAGCGCCGGCCAGGTCCCCCGGAGCGCCGTGCTCACGTGCCGATGGCCTCGGCCCCGCGCTGGCCGAAGAGCCCAGCCGGGCGGACGACCAGGATGGCGATGAAGAGCAGCAGGTACAGCACTTCCTTCCAGGCGGTGCCGATGAGGTAGGAGCCCACCACCTCGACGGTCGCGACGATCAAGCTGGCGATGAGGGCGCCCGCCATGTCGCCGAGCCCGCCCAGCACCACCGCCACGTAGGCGATGAGCACGAACTGAAGCCCCGCCGTGGGATACACGGGATACACCGGAGCCAGCAGCACGCCCGCCACGCCCACGCACGTCACGCCCACCGCCCAGGTGAGCGAGTAGACGCGACCCGTATCGATGCCCATGAGCGCCGCGGCCTGCCGGTCCTGAGCGGTGGCCCGCATGATCTTCCCCGTGTACGACCAGCGGAGGAAGGCGAACAGCGCCGCGGTGGCGAGCACCGCGATCACGAACGCCACCGTCTGGGCGAGATTGAACGCCGCGCCACCCAGGCGCACCACCACCGCGTAATACGGCGTGCGGATAAAGTGAGCGTCGGCGGTCCACAGCACGAGCGCCAGGTTCTGGAGCGCGATCGACAGCCCCACCGTGGTGAACACCTGCACGTTGTGGGAGGCGTGGATCACCGGCCGCATCACGAGGCGATAGGACAGCCACCCCGCGCCGAAGATCAGCGGCAGCGAGAGGACCAGCGTCACGTACGGGTCCAGCCGGAGCAGCGCGAAGCACCAGAAGGCGAGGTACATGGCGAGCATGAGGAACTCGCCGTGGGCGAAGTTCACCACCCGCATCACGCCGAAGATCAGCGTGAGGCCGACGGCGATGAGCGCGTAGATCCCGCCCAGCAGGAGGGTGGAGACGACGAGCTGGGGAATGACGTGCACGTCAGGCCGCGTCGCCCGCCGAACGCGCGACGCCCCGGGGAGCGCCCGGGGCGTCGTTGCTCATGCGGGATGGAGAAGCGATCGCTACTTCCGCTGATCCCAGGGGCCGAGCGGGATCCACTTGCCGCGTCCGGTCGTGAACTCCTCGGGCCACACCGTGACGAGCTGGCCGTTCTGCCACTGCAGCATGTAGTGCTGCACCCGCGGGTTCGAGTTCTGGCCGTTCTCGTCGAACTTCACACCCCAGCCGTTGAGCCCGCTCCCCGTGGGCATGTCCAGCGCCATGACGGCGGCGCGGAACTTGTCGGGGTCGTCGGTCTTGGCCGCGTCCAGCACGAGCTTCAGCACCCAGAGGCCGCCGCCGGCGAGCTGATGACCACCCGCGATCTCGTTGCCGGTCTTGGCCTTCACCGCCTCCCGGTACGCCCGCTCGATACGCTGCCCCTCCGGGCGGAGCTTCTCGATGAGAAACCCGACGCCGGGCTCGATCAGCGCGAAGGGACCGTTGGCGTCGTTCCCGAATGCCTTGCCGAAGTCCGGCGAGCCGTAGCCGGTGGCGCCCGCGTGCACCACCGCCTTCACCTCGAAGTTCTGCTCCCGCGCCTGGCGCCAGAAAAGGATGGCGTCCTGGTTGCGGGCGATGTGGTGAAGGATGTCCGGGTTCTGTCCCTTGAGCTTGAGGATGACGGGCGTCAGGTCGTTGGTGGTGAAGGTGTAGTATTCCACCCCCGTCTCCTGCATGCCGAACTCCTGCTTGGCCCGCTGGCGCGCCGTCTCCGTCACGCTCTGGCCGTAGGACGAGTCCTCGGAGAGATAGGCGATGCGAAGCTCGTTGGGCTTCTTGCCGAGGCGATGTGAGAGGTGCTTGGCGATGAACTCGATGTTGTACCAGCCGAAGCCGGTACCGTCGATCTCCGTGCGGTAGATGTTCTTGAGTCCGCGCTTGGTGAGCCGCGGGTCCACGCAGGAGGTCTCCCAGTAGATGACGCCTTGCCGCGCGGCGGCCTCGCTGGCGGCGCCGCAGAGCGTGGAGGAGAAGGTGCCGGTGATGATCTTGACGCCGCCCTGCGTGGCGAGCCGGGTGGCCTCGGAGGCGGCCACGGTGGGATCGACGGCGTCGCCCACCACGAAGGTGAGCTTCTTCCCCATCACGCCGCCGAAGCGCTCGTTGATGAGGTCGCGCATGATCTCCATGCCTTCGAGATGCCGCTTGCCCTCGGCGGCGAGGTTCCCCGTGAGGGGCTCGAGCACGCCGATCTTGTACTCGCCGCTGAGTCCTTGCTGCGCCTGGACGAAGGCGCCGACGCCCAGCCCCAGCGTCACCACGCCGATCACCGCCACCAGCCACTTCGCGTGCCTCATGCGCGCTCTCCTCTCGTTGGATGCCATCCGGTGCCGTCGCCCAGAAGCTCGGGGACGAGTGGGCTGATAGTACCGCATTCCCACACGCTACGGCGCCGCCGTCTCCTGCAGCGCCTTCTCGAAGCGGCGCAAGAGCTCGTCGATCTCTGCCTCCGTGATGATGAGGGGCGGGCAGAGGGCGATGATGTCGCCGGCGCCGCGCACGATGAGGCCATGGGCCTGGGCGCGCGCCTGGAACGCCGCGCCCACCGCCCCCGGCGGGTCGAACTGCGCGCGCGTGGACTTGTCCTTCACCAGCTCGACGCCCGCGATCAGGCCCACGCCTCGCACGTTCCCCACCAGCGGGTGATCGGCGAAGCGGCGGAGCCCCGCCTGCAGGCGCGGCCCCACGCGGCCCACGTGGCCCAGAAGATCGCGCTCCTTCATGACGTCCAGCGTCTCGAGCGCCACCGCGCAGGCCACCGGATGCCCCGAGTACGTGTAGCCGTGGGCGAATACGCCCACCTTGTCGCTGCCCGACATGAGCGCCTGGTAGATGCCCTCGGAGATCGCGGTGGCCGAGATGGGCAGATACGCGGCCGATAGCGCTTTCGCCATCACCACGATGTCGGGCTTGAGATCGTAGGTCTCGGAGCCGAACATCTTGCCGGTGCGCCCGAAGCCGCAGATCACCTCGTCGGCGATGAAGAGGACGTCGTGCTTCTTGAGCACGGCCTGCACCTTGTCGAAGTAGGTGCGCGGCGGCACGACCACGCCGCCCGCGCCCATCACCGGCTCGGCGATGAAGGCGGCCACCGTCTCGGGGTCTTCACGCTGGATCTGGGCGTCGAGGCTCTCCGCCATGCGAGTCGCGAACTCCTCCTCGCTCTCGCCCGGGCGTCCGGAGCGGTAGAAGTCGGGGCAGTCGGCGTGCCGCATCTGCGGCAGCGGCAGGTCGAAGTTGCGGTGGGCGGAGAGGATGCCGGTCAGGCTACCGCTCGCGACGGTGATGCCGTGGTAGCCGCGCAGGCGCGAGATGATCTTCTTCTTCCGCGGCCGGCCGAGGACGTTGTTGTAGTACCAGACCAGCTTCACCGCGGTGTCGTTGGCCTCCGAGCCCGAGTTGTTGAAAAAGATCTTGGACATGCGGACAGGCAGGAGCTCGATGAGCCGCTCGGCGAGATTCACCGCGGTGTCGTGGGCCTTCGAGTTGAACTGATGGTAGTAGGGCAGCCGCCGCATCTGCCGGATCGCCGCCTCCACCAGCCGCTCCTCGCCGAAGCCGAGCGAGGCGCACCAGAGCCCGGCCAGCGCCTCGATGTAATCGTGGCCGGCCTCGTCGGTGACGTAGATGCCGTGTCCGCCGGTGATGACGAGCGGTCCCTCCGTCTCGTGCTTGCGCAGGTTCGTGAAGGGATGGAGCTGATACGCGATGTCGCGCTTCGCGGTCGACGTCGTCGTCATGACGGTTGTCCTTTTGCTCAGCCTTTGATCGAGCCGGCGGTCAGTCCCTGCACCATGTACTTCTGGAAGAAGAGTACCAGCAGCACCGCGGGGAGCGCGCCCAAGAATCCGGAGGCGGCGATCACCGAGTAGTCGATATTGATCTGCCCGTTCATCCCCGCGATCACCGGGGGCAGCGTGGTCGTCCCGGGCTTGGTGTTCAGGACCTGGGCCACGATGAACTCGTTCCAGCAGAGCATGAAGGTGAAGGCGCCCGCCGCCACCAGGCCCGGGCCGGAGACGGGGAGCACCACCTTGTAGTAGGCCTGGAGACGATTGCACCCGTCGACCAGGGCGCTCTTGTCGAGCTCGCTGGGCACCGTCTCGAAATAGGCTTTCATGATCCACACCGTGAACGGCAGCGTGAACGAGCAGTAGGCCACGATGAGCCCGGTCAGCGTGTTCTGGAGGCCCATCGCCCGCAGCATGAGGAAGAAGGCCGGAATCAGCACCACCGTCGGCAGCATGCGCGTGAAGAGAAGCGCGAAGAGCGACACGGTCTTCAACGGGAAGCGGTAGCGCGCGTAGGCGTAGCCCGCGGTGGTGCCGATGACGAGGTTCAGCACCGTCACGAGGCCGCCCACGATCAGACTGTTGACCATCGCGGGGATGATCTTGGCCGCCTGGCCCTCGGCATGGAAGCGCACAGGCCCAGGACCCATCCGGTAGTTGTCGAGGGTGGTCTCCGGTGGAATGAACTGGAGCGGCCGCGCGAGCAGGTTCTTCTGGTACGAGATGCTAGTGACGAAGAGCCAGACGAAGGGCCCGATCAGCCAGAGGGTGATCCCCAGCACCAGCCCGTAGAGCAGGAGCCGGCTCCCCCGCGAGCGCCGCCTGCCCGATCGCGCGGCCGCTGCCATCGCTCAGGCCTCCGGCTCGAACCGCGCGAGGATGAGCCGCTGATAGACGATGGTCACCAGCAGGCAGAGCGCGGTCAGCGTGTAGAGGATGGCCGTCCCCGGGCCGAACTTGAAGAAGGAGAACGCCGTCTGGAAGCCGAGCCACGAGATGGTGGTGGTCTCGTTCCCCGGCCCGCCCATGGTCAGCACGTAGATGAGGTCCAGCATCAGGAAGCCGTTCACGGTGGCCAGCACGAGGACGAGGAACATGATGGGACGCAGCGCGGGCAGGGTCACATAGCGGAAGCGCTGCCAGTAGCCGGCGCCGTCCACCTCGGCGGCGCTGTAGAGATCCAGTGACACCGACTGCATGCCGGCCAGGAAGAGAAGCGTGGCGAACGGCGCCTGGTTCCACATGTAGACGGACACCAAGACGTTGAGGGCGGTGAACCCGTCCTTGAAAAAGGAGATGGAGCGATCGATCAGGCCGAGATTGCTCAGCAGGCCGTTGAGCGCGCCGAACTCGAAGTCGAGGATGCCGACCCAGAGGAGACCCACGACGACGCGGGACAGAGACCAGGGAATCAGGAGGAGACTTCTCATGACGGGCCGGCCGGCGAAGCGCTCGTTGAGCACCAGGGCCATGCCGAGGCCCATGAGGGTGGCCTCGATCACGAAGGCCCCCACGAAGTAGAGGGTGCGCCACAGCGAGCTCCAATAGAGCGGATCGTCGAAGATCCGCGCGTAGTTCTGGATCCCGATGAAGCGGAACAGCGGCACCCGCACGCCGAAGAGCTCCAGCGCCGGCCCGGTCTGGCGCAGGAGATTGACGTCGGTGAACGACAGCCACAGGGAGTAGACGAGCGGGAACAAGACGACGAGGAAGATGCCGAGGAGGGCGGGCAGCACGAGCAGGAACGCGAACCAGCCCTCGGACAGGCGGAAGGAGACCCGTCCCGTCCGCGCGCCTTCCGCGACCGCCCGCGCGCCCTCCACGACCGCCGGAGCCTTGGGGCGCTCTAGACGATCGACTTCTGGAGCGCCGCCAGGTCCTTGAGCCCCTTGGGAACCGGCGTGGTGCCGCGGATCATGTTGTGCACGATCGGCACCGCCTTGGTGTCGTACTCGCCGTACCAGGGCTCCTTGTACGCGGCGATGACCTTGCCCTTCTTGTATTGCTCGCGTAGGAGCTTGAGGTCGATCCACTTGTCGTACGAGGCGATGATCTCCGGGTGGTCGTACATCTCGGGATAGGGATTGTCGAGCCCGGAGATCAGGCACCACTGCCGCTGCACGTGCCAGTCGCCGTTGAGGTTGCCGCCCAGGAAGCGCGTGAGCTTCCACGCGTCCTCGAGGTTCTTGCTCCTCGCGTTGACCACGTAGGAGTCGGTCCACATGTAGGTCTGCCCGGTGCCCGGGTACATGGCCATCTTGGCCTTCTTGGGGGCGAGCTTGGAGTTCTCCGGCTCACCGGCGATGGTCTTGAGATAGTACGAGTGGTTCGTGTGGTACGCGTAGCGCCCCGTCCAGAACAAACGGTGGGTGTCCGTGGACGAGGTCTTGGTGAGCACCTCGGGATTCACGAGATCCGCCTTGTACACCTTTTGCCACCGCTCCATCGCCTTGGCCGCGCCCGGCTCCTGATCGACGATTACTTTGTTCTTAGCGTCGAAGACCTGGGCACCCTCGGAGAAGCAATCGGTCATGAACTGGGGCATGGTGCCGGAGGGGCTGTTGTTCCAGTTCGGCAGGAAGGGGGTGTCGCTCACCTTGTCCTTCTTGAGCTTCATGCAGTGCTCCACCAGCTCGTCCCAGCTCTTGGCCGGCGCCTTGATGCCGGCCTGCTGCAGCATGGGCTCGTTGTAGATCAGGATGAAGAGGCTGGTGAAGTAGGGCAGGCCCAGGAGCTTGGTCCCGTCTTTGCTCTTCATGCTGTCGAGGTTCGCCGGGGTCATCTTCTTCTTCAGCTCGTCCGCGCCCGGGAGATCGTCCACCGGGCGGAGGAGGCCGTTCTCGAACCAGCGCTCGCGGTTGTTGTGATTGCAGTACATGACATCCACGATCTCGCCGGCCAGCGCCCGCGTTTCCATGGTGGGGTGGTACTGCGCCCAGGGGATGGCCTCGTACTTCACCTGCCCACCGTGCTTCTTGTTGTAGAAGTCGATGTAGTCCTTCACGGTGTCGGGCTTGAACACCCAGCCGGAGAGGTTGATCGGCTTGTCCGCGCGGGCGAGGTTCCCGAGCCCGTCGGCGAGCAGCGCGGAGGTGGCGAGGAGTCCGGCCTGCCCGAGAAATGCGCGCCGTGTCGTCATGGGAACCTCCAGGGTGGGAGTCGGAGTGTCCGAATAGCCGCGATTGTGGCCAATGCCCACGGGCTTGTCAATCGCGCGGCGACGCCGCTGCGCCGCGAAACGGGGACGGGCGGAGGCCCATGCCGTAGAATTCGGAGCCATGCGGGACGCCATCGCGGGCGGGCAGGCACTCGTCGTGCTGTCCGTCGCGGCGATGGCGCTGGTGGTGGCAGGCTGCGGACGGTCGGCTCCGCCCGCGGTGGCGGTGAAAACGGCGGCGATCCCCGAGGTCGGCTCCGGGCACGCGTTCCTCGATACGATCGCCCTGTCGCCGGACGGCACCAAGGTGGCCACCGGGGACCGCGGTGGCGTCATCACGGTCTGGGCCCCCGGTGCGGGGGCGGCGCCCGTGCGCCTCGGCGGCTATCGCCAGGCCATCGCGGACCTCGCCTTCTCGCCCGACGGGCTCACCCTCGCCTCCATCGGCCGCCACCGCGAAAGCACGCTGCGGCTCTGGGAGGACGATGGCGCCGGCGGCTGGAAGGAGGCGGCCGCGATCCCCATCGGCCGCGGGCTGGCCCTGCGCTTCGCCGCGAGCGGCGCGCGCCTGGCCCTGCTCTGCGAGGACGAGGTCCTCCTGCTCGACGTGGCCGCACGGCAGGAGCTGCGGCGCCTCGCCCGGCCGCATGCGGAGACGCTGACCGCGTTCGACCTCTCGGCCGACGGCAGCCGCCTCCTCACCGCCGGCCACGAGGGCACCGTCACGGTGTGGGAGCTTGCGGCGGTGACGCCGGCGCCCGCCCGCAGCTTCTCGGTGCGCCGATCGCGCCGCACCAGCGCCGCGCCCGCGGGCGTTCCCGTCGAGACGGCCTGGGCGGTGGCGGGCGCGCTCTCCCGCGACGGCCGCCGGGCCGCCGCCGTCACCATCGAAGGCACCGTCTTCGTGTGGGACCTGGACAGCGGTGCGGAGCTGCTCGCCGATGCCGACAACGACGCGACGGGCCCGCCTCATGGCTCGCTCCGCTTCGGCGCCGACGGGCGGCTGCTGGCGCCGACGGGCGACCGCATGGGGATGCATCTCCTGGAGGTCTCCCCCAAGGGGCGCAAGGCGTCGCGGGTGCTGCTGGCGGGCGCGAAGGCGTTCCACGCGGTCTCCGTGACCGACGACGCCCGGGGGTTCGCCGTGCTCACCTCGACGCTCGGCGACCGGCAGCTCGTCTACGACGTGGACGTCTGGCGGATCGACGCGCCGGGGAGCGGCACGCGATGAAGGAGACACCGAGGCCGCGCCGCTGGTCTCGCTGGTGGGGCGAGCTGTCCCGCCTTCGCCACCCCGGCCCTCCGCCCCCGGGCACTCTTGCGATCACGGCGACGCTGCTCGCGATCACCTGCGTCGCCCTCGCCGTCCTGATCACGTTCGGCCTCATCAACTACGACCGCGCCGCCCGTTACTTCGGCGAGGGCCGCGCCGGCAACTACTTCTCCGCGCTCCAGCTCTTCGCCTGCTTCGTGGCGGCGACCTGCGTGGCGCGGAAGGTGGGCCAGCACCCCAGCCGCCGCTTCTGGTGGATCATCGCCACCACCATGTTCCTGCTCTCGCTCGACGAGGCTTTCGGGCTTCACGAGGAGCTGGACATCGGCATTCACAAGCTGATGGGCTGGCACGATCGGCGCCACTGGCTGACCGATCACCTGGACGACACGTTCGTGGCGCTCTACGGGGTGATCGCGCTCTTCTGGGCGGAGCGTCACCTCGAGGAGATCGTGCGCCTCCGCTGGACGGCCCTGCTGCTGGCGACGGCTTTCCTGTGCTTCGTGGGCATGGCGGTGCTCGACTTCACCGGCCTCGTCGGCTCGCTCGAGGAGGGGCTCGAGCTGATCGCGGAGTCGCTGATCCTCTCCGCGCTCATCACCGCCTACCGCGATCCCGCGCTGGACTCGCCTCGTGCCTGACCGCCCCGTCGTCTCGCCCCGCGCCGTCACCGCGCTGTTCCTCGAGCGGCAGCACCTCATGCGGCCGCGAGTCCGCCGTCTCACTCCGCTCCGCCTGACCCGATTCGTGGAAGACGTGGGCGGCCTGCAGCTCGACTCCATCAACGTGCTGGAGCGCGCGCACTACCTCACCGCGTGGAGCCGCTTCGGGCCCTACGACCGCGCGCGCCTCGACCGACTCGTCTACCGCCGGCGTCTCCTGTTCGAGTACTGGGCGCACGCCGCCTGCCTCGTGCCCGCCTCGACGCTGCCGTGGTGGCGACGGGCCATGCTCGACTACCAGGGACGCCACACCGGCTGGTCGAAGTGGCTCAAGCGGAACACGCGCCTCATCGGCGAGGTGACGGAGGCGATCCGCAGCAAGGGCCCCATGAGCCACGGCGACTTCGAGCGGGGCGTGCGGCGCCAGGGCCGCGGCGGCTGGTGGTCGTGGAAGCCCGTGCAGCACGCCCTCCACCATCTCTGGATGACGGGCGTCGTCGCCATCCACGGGCGCCAGCACTTCCAGAAGCGCTACGACCTGCTCGAGCGGGCGCTGCCGGGCCCGCTCGCCGACGCGGTCTCCGCCGACGAGTTCCGCTGCTGGCACGTGGAGCGCTCGCTCCACGCCATGGGCGCCGCCACCGAGCAGGATCTCGCCGGCTATCTGACCTTCCCGCGGCTCTTCGCGGGCGCGCGGCGCGCCGGGCTTCGCGCCCTGCTGGATTCGGGCGCGGTGACGGAGATCGAGGTCGAGGGACTGCACGGCCGCTGGCTCGCCCTCACACGTGACCTCCCCGCTCTCGCCCGTGCGGGCCGCCGCCGTGTGCCCTCGTCGGGGACCACGCTCCTCTCCCCCTTCGACTCGCTCCTCTGGTATCGCGGCCGCGTGGCGCGCCTCTTCGGCTTCGACTACCGGATCGAGGTCTACACGCCGCAGCGCGATCGCGTGCACGGCTACTACACGCTGCCCATTCTCCATCACGGCCAGCTCGTGGGCCGCGTGGACGCCAAGACCCATCGTGGCGAGGCGCGGCTCGAAGTGCGACACGTCCACTTCGAGCGCTGGATGGCGACGTCCGGCCGGGCGCCGGTGGGCGACGGCCCACGCGTCGATGGGGACGCGGCGCTGGCGGGCGTGGCCGACGCGCTCGCTTCCCTGGGGCGCTTCGTCGGCGCCCAGCACATCACGCTGGCGCGCGTGACGCCGGGCCGCCTGCGGGTGCCGCTCGCCCGGGCCCTCAAGGAGGCCGCGCGCTAGCTGTGAACAACCAAGAGATTGTCCATCCGGGCCGTCTCTGCGACGTTGGTGGTTGCCGACCGACCATCACCGCAGAGGAGGAGGCCCGGATGAACATTCATAAGAATGCCCGGACGACGCCC
>Ga0209382_10000222_pt1 | contig 92183 bp, 93 predicted proteins | sample SoiMetdeltSBSDD5_FD_187599 | JGI IMG/M metagenome (GOLD analysis project Ga0209382, IMG submission 187599) | Bulk soil microbial communities from a Populus tree surrounding site in Tennessee, USA - Soil MetaG P. deltoides SBSDD5 (SPAdes) (version 2) | ecosystem: Environmental > Terrestrial >...
GGAGGAGCTGCTGCGGCGGTTGGCCGGGCGGGCGGCGGCCCAGCATCGGGCCGACGACGCCGAGCAGACGATCCGGCACCGGCTGGAGGTGTTCGCGGTCAAGACCCGGCCGCTGATCGACTACTACGCCCACCGGGGGCTGCTGATCACCGTGGACGCCATCGGGCCGATCGAGGTCGTGACCAAGCGGATCCTGGCCGCCCTCGAGGGGAACCGGAGGCCAGGGTGATCACCCGCAAGTCCCCCGAGCAGATCGCGGCCATGCGGCGGGCCGGCCGGCTGGTCGGGCACACCCTGTCGACGCTGGTTGAGACCGTCCGGCCGGGGGTCACCCTGCTGGAGCTGGACACGCTGGCCGAGCGGGTCATCCGCGACGGCGGCGGGATCCCGTCGTTCCTCGGCTACCACGGGTTCCCGGCCACCCTGTGCCTGTCGCCCAACTCCTGGGTCGTCCATGGGATCCCCAACGGCTACGTGCTCCAGGAGGGCGACATCCTGTCGATCGACTGCGGCGCCATCGTCGAGGGCTGGCACGGCGACGCCGCCGTGACCGTCCCGGTCGGCCAGGTCGACGAGGCGGCCCGCCGGCTCATCGAGACCACCGAGCGGGCCATGTGGGCCGGCATCGCCGAGGTCCGCGCCGACAACCGCCTCTCCGACATCGGCCACGCGGTGGAGCGGGTCGCCGCCGCCCCCGGCTACGGCGTGGTCCGCGAGTACGTCGGCCACGGCATCGGCACCGCCATGCACGAGGAGCCCCAGGTCCCCAACTACGGCCGCCCCGGCCGCGGCCTCCGCCTCCAGGTCGGCCTCGTCCTGGCCATCGAGCCCATGGTCAACGAGGGCGGCCCCGAGACCCGGGTCCTGGACGACGGCTGGACGGTCGTCACCCGCGACGGCTCCCGCTCCGCCCACTTCGAGCACACCGTCGCCATCACCCCCACCGGCCCCGAGGTCCTCACCCTCCTCGACGGCGCCCGCCAGGAAGACTGGCTCCCCACCGCCGCCCAGCGCCGCTGAGCCGCCGGCGGGCGGGCCGGGGCGCCCGGGCGTCAGCGTCGGTAGGCCGGTTCCAGCCCCGGGAACATCGGGAAGCGGCGGGTGTTCAGGGTCGCCAGCGGGAAGCGGAGCCGCTGGGCCGTGGCCGCGATCACCAGATCCGTTACCCGAGCGCGCCGTGGGTCCGGCGGAACCGCCGGCCGAGCTCGCCGGCCAGGGCGCTGATCTCCTCGTCCACTGCGACCCATCGGATCGTGGCCAGGAAGCGCTCGGTCATCCGCCGTTCGTGCGAACGCATCCCACATAGGACCTCGACCCGTGTCACCTCCGAGCAGGTCGGGACGAAAGGAGGTCCGTCGAGGTAGCGCCCGGCCGCGGGCAGCCCCGCTGTCGCGCTCGACCGGTAGCGTGGGCGGGTCCGCTGACCGGGGAGAGGAGGCCGGATGGCCGGTGAGGTAGCGTTCTTCGAGCTGGGGGTGGAGGACGTGGCGCGGGGGCGGGTGTTCTACGAGGGGCTGTTCGGCTGGCGGTTCGAGCCGGGTCCGTCGAGGGAGGGGTTCACGATCGGGGCCGGGAACGTGCCCGGGGGGATCCACGGCGGCGACAAGGGGGCCGCGCCCTACCTGTTTTTCCGGGTGGAGGACATGGAGGCGGCCCTGGCGCGGGTGCGGGAGCTCGGCGGGGTGGTGGAGGAGACCGAGATCGACGGCGGCGAGGAGTCGGTCGCCCTCTGGGGGCGCTTCAGGCTCTGCCGCGACGACCAGGGGTCACCGTTCGGGCTGCATCAGCCGCCGGCCGCCTTCTGAGGCGCCGGGGGGCGGAGCCAGAGCGAGGCCTGGGTGGGCCCGATTCCGGCCAGGAGGACGCCGGGGTCAGAGCAGCTCGGCGAGCAGGCGGGCGGCGCGGGCGGCGCCGTCGGTCTCGACCGGGCGGTAGTCGACCGGGCGGCCGATCTCCTGCGCGATGGCGGCGGCGATGACCTCCGGGGTGGCGGTGGCGAAGTCCATGCGCCGTCCCGCGTTGTACCGGCGCAGGCGGTGGTGGACGTGGAAGTTCTGCTCGAAGTGGTGGGCCAGGGGGAAGTAGAGGAACGGCCGGCCGGCCGCCGTCAGCTCCATGCAGGTGGTGAGGCCGCCCTGGACCACGGCCAGGTCGGAGGCGGCCAGGTGCTGGTACAGGCCGTGGACGTAGGCGTGCACCTCGAGGCCGTCGTGGACCGGGAGGGACGCCGGGTCGATCCGCGGCCCGGCCACCACCACCATGCGCAGCCCCGGCACCAGCCGCCCGGCCTCGGGATAGGCGGCGATCACGCGCCGCAGCAGGTGCCCGCCGACCCCTGACCCGCCCACGGTGACGACGCAGACCTGCTCGTCGGGCCGGTACCCGAGGCGCCGGCGCAGCTCCTCGCGGTCGCCGACGCCGGCCGGGTCGAACCCGGTGACGTAGCCGGCGAAGTCGTAGTGGCCCTCGACCCACTCCCGGATCGGCGGCAGCCCGGGCCCGAACCGGTCGGCGACGATGTCGTCGGGGTTGCCGACGAACACGGCCCGGTCGCGGAGCCGCGGGAAGCGGGCGATGTGCTCGATCATCTCGGCGTTGTAGTCGGCGGTCAGGAACGCCTCGCGGTCGCCCCCGTCGGGCATGGGCAGCCAGCCGACGAAGTCGGTGAGCCAGGCGTAGGCGGCCCGCTTCTGCTCGGGGTTCTCGTGCAGGAAGTAGTCCAGCTCCCAGGCCTCGTCCCCGACCCACAGGTCGTACGGCTGCTCGCGGACGACGTCGTGGAAGACCATGAAGTTGGCGACCAGGATCTCGTCCATCCTCCTGATCGCCTGGAAGGCGTGCAGGTCGTGCTCGGCCGACTCGCGCTCGATGTGGGTCGACTCGTTGGCCAGCCAGGCGCTGGCCGGGTGGATCCGCTCGCCCTCGGCCTCCAGGACCCGGGTGACCGGGTCCTGGGCCAGCCAGTCGATCTCCAGGCCCGGGACCAGCGCCCGCAGCTCCTGGGCGATGGCCAGGTCCCGGCGGGCGTGGCCCAGCCCGATGGGCGAGGACAGGTACAGGGCCCGCCTGGGCCGGCGCAGGGCCCGGGTCCAGGTGCGCGGGGCCGGGGCGGGACCGATGCCGGCGAAGGAGGCCACCATCTGGTTGACCTTGACCGGGTCGCGGGCGTGGGGGGCGTGCCCTGCCCCCTCGAGCAGGACCAGCCGGCCGCCGAGCTCGTCGGCCAGGGCCGCTCCCACCGAGGGGCCAACCTGGGCGTCCTCGGTCCCGTGGATCACCAGCACCGGGCAGCGGACCCGCGGGCAGAGGGCGGCCACCTCGACCGGGTCGATGATCTTGGTCTCCCAGCCGCGGAACCCGTCCAGGATCGTCTCCATGTCGGTGTCGCCCGCCCAGCCGACGCAGTCCTCGATCTGCTTGGTCGAGTGGGGCTCGGTGAGGCACTGGGCGAAGAAGAACTCCACGTACCCGGGCCAGTCACGCAGCCAGTAGCCGCGGGTCTCCTTGGCCCAGCCCTCGCCGGTGCCCGGGTCGGCGTCGAACGGGTACTGCCCGTGGTCGGGCTCGTCGAGCCGCAGGGAGGGGCCGATGAACACCAGGCCGGCGACCCGCTCGGGGTGCTCGGCGGCCAGGATCAGCGCCTCGCCCATGTCGCACCAGGTGACCACCACCGCCCGGTCGACCCCGGCCGCGTCCAGCACGGCCAGGGCGTCGGCGGCGAACTCGCGCCGCCGGTAGGCCTCGAAGCCCTGGGGCCGGTCGGAGCGGCCGTTGCCGCGGGGGTCGAAGGTGACCACCCGGGTGTGCCTGGCCAGGTAGGGGATCTGGCCCTTCCAGAACCGGGAGTGGACGATCTCCCAGGTCGGCAGGAGCAGGATGGTGGGCTCCCCGTCCCCGTAGCGCTCCCAGAACAGCCGCACGCCGTCGCGCTCCACGTGGCCGTGCTCGTCGGGGTACCTGGCCCGCGTCTGCTCCCTGCCGGCCGTGATGGTCAACGTCATCTCGCCATCCCTCCAAGCGACTCCACGAACTCACGCAGCAGCAGGTTGATCCTGACCGGATGGCGGGCCTGGGGGCAGTGGCCGCCGCCCTCGACGGTGACCAGGGCGCCGCCGGTCAGCTCGGCCACCGCCGCCCCGACGGCATGGGGCCGCACCCGGTCCCCGTCCCCGTGGACGACCAGCACCGGGCAGCGGACCCGGCGCAGGACGGCCTCCACCTCCTCCCGGCTGGCCGGCTGCGCGCCCAGCTGGGTCGCGACCAGGGTCTCGGGGCTCGTCTCCAGCCCCCAGCCCACCATGTCCTCGATCTGCTTGGTGGAGTGGGGCTCGGAGAAGGCCTGGGAGGCGAAGAACTCCAGGAAGTCCCGGTACTCGCGCAGCCAGTAGTGGCGGTTGAACTTGGCCCAGCCCTCGGTGCTGTCGAGCTCCTCCTCGAACGGGTAGCCCTGCTCGCGGGGCAGCGGCGCCATGAAGGGCAGGGCCGGGTCGATCAGCGCCGCGCCCAGCACCCGCTCGGGTCGGGCCGCGGCCAGCTCCACCGCCCAGCGGCCGCCCCGCGACAGCCCGACCAGCACCGCCCGGCGCGTGCCGGTGGCGTCCAGCACGGCCAGGGCGTCGGCGACGTACTGGCCGTCGTCGTAGGCCCCGGCGCCGGCCGGCCGGTCCGAGCGGCCGTTGCCGCGCCCGTCGAAGGTGAGCACCCGGTACCGGCGGGCCAGGTAGGGGACCTGGGCCTTCCACTGCCGCGAGTGGATGATCGACCAGGCCGGCAGGAGCAGCAGGGTCGGCTCCCCGTCACCGTGCCGCTCCCAGAACACCCGGACGCCGCCGCGTTCCACGAACCCTTCGGCGTCCGGGTGGCGGGCGCGCGTCTGCTCCGGCGGCCGCCGGCGCTCGGAGGTCGCCCGCGTCGTCATGGCCCGCTCCGGGCCGGCAGGCCCTCCACGAACTCGCGCAGCAGCAGGTTGACCTTGACCGGGTCGCGGGCCAGGGGGATGTGGCCGGCGCCCTCCAGGACGACCAGGGCGCCGCCGCTGGCCTCGGCCAGCGCCGCCCCGCGCCGCAGCGGGCTGATCCGGTCGTCGTCCCCGTGGACGACCAGCACCGGGCAGCGGCCGGCGGCGCCCCAGCCGCGCAGGGTCGCCTCCTCGGGCCAGGGGGCGTGGGACTCGGCGATCAGGACCTCCGGCGAGGTCTCCAGGCCCCAGCCGACGCTGTCCGCGACCGGCTTGGTCGAGTGCGGCTCGGTGAAGCACCGGGAGAAGAAGAACCCGAGGAAGTCCCGGTCGTGGTCCAGCCAGTAGTGCCGGTTGTACCTGGCCCAGCCCTCGGTGGAGGTGTACGGCTCCTCGAAGGGCTGCTGGCGGTCGTCGTACCCTGGCCCCAGGGGGACCGAGGCGCCGATGAACACGCTGCCGAGCACGCGTTCGGGCCGGTTGGCCATCAGCCACAGCGCCCACATGGCACCCATCGACAGCGAGACCAGCACCGCCCGGTCGGTGCCGGTGGCGTCCAGCACCGCGTCCGCCGCCCGCGCCCAGTGGAGCTTGACCCCGCCCCGGTCCACGTACCCGTCGGCATCCGGCTCGCGCGCGCGCATGGCTCAGCTTGCTCCGCGGTCCCGGCTCCTGGCCAGCCACGTCCTGGCGGCGGCGAGCCGTGCCCGGCCCACGGCCGCCGCCACCGGCAGCCAGGCGCCGCCCAGGATCAGCAGGTTGAGGAAGGAGTCCTCGCCGGCGTGGTGGGCGACGATGGGGTGCATGTCAGCGGGTGTAGCAGTAGGAGTCGCTGGAGGCGTCGCCGGCCTGGAGCCGGGTCTGGTGGACCCGCAGGCCACCGAAGTCGTCGCCGTTGGGGAAGAACCCGGGGTCGGCGCTGAGCCCGCCGGCGTCGAGGTCGGCGTCGAGCTTGGCCATCCAGGCCCCGACCCCGTCGGGGTAGAAGACGTCGTCCCAGGGGCCGTACAGCGAGTTGGTGACATAGGCGCGGCGGCCGTCGCGGCTGAGCTCGACCATCTGGGGGCCGCCGGCCAGCGGCTGGTCGGGCCTGGCCGGGTGGGGCCGGCGTCCGACGATGCCGCCGAGGCGGACCGAGCCGGTCTCGCGCGGGTTGAGGATGTCGGCCACGTCGTACTGCCTGAGCTCGCCGGTGCCCCAGCAGGACACGTACAGCCAGCGGTCGTCCACCGACAGGTCGATGTCGCTGATGAGGGGCGGGACGGCGCCGAAGGGCTTGAGGGCGGGCGGGAGCAGGTCGGGGTCGGCCGGTTCGGCGGGGATGGTGATGACCTTGGTCACCGCCCAGCGGTCGCCGTCGCGGTGCCAGGCCCAGACCGACCCGGACAGGTCCTCGACGCTGATGACGACGCCGGCGAACCCCCAGGCCTTGGCGGGGTCGTGGGCCGGCCGCACCTCCAGGACCATCTGGTGGGCGTCGCCGAGGTCGACCCGCTGGGTGAGGGTGCGCTGGGACATGCTCCAGAAGTTGACGTGGTGGCCGAAGCGGCGGCCCAGCAGGTCCTCGGGGTCGAGGCCGTGCTCGACCATGGACGGGGTGGCCCATTCGGAGGTGATGACGGTGTCGTGGTTCAGGTGCCACCAGCCGTCGTAGCCGAGGAACTGGTCGCCGCGGTCGCGCTCCCAGGGGCCGATGACGTCGAAGCTGTCGTGGTCCAGCAGGGCGACGCCGCCGGGGCCGTCGTTGCCGTTGGCCCCGCCCAGGTTGAACAGGAAGATGCCGCCGGGGCCGCAGTGGACGGTGTGGGGTCGGGAGTAGCCGGCCTTTCGGGCCAGCTCCTCGGCGGTGATCTCATGGACGACGCCGGGCCGGCGGGGGTCGGGCCTGGTGTCCAGCACATAGGTGCGCGAGGAGCGCAGCCCGGGCACGATCAGGTAGCGCCGCTCCAGCGGCCGGCCGTGGTCGCCGTGGCCCTGGTGGCACAGGGCGCTGGAGCAGGCGTTCCAGCCGAAGTGGTGCAGCTCGTTGCCGGCGGTGGGCAGTTGGGTGAGCCCGACCACGTCCCCGTAGGTCGAGGAGGCCGGGTCGGTGTCGACCACGGCCATGGCGTCCCTGTCCCGGCCGGCCGGGTCGTAGGCGGCCACGTAGGCCAGCTGCTCGGGTGGGGCCGCGATCGCCTCGGCCGGGGTACGGTAGAAGGTGGGGTCGGTTCCGGTGGGCATCCTCGCTCCTCCCTCCTCGGTCGGTCGATCGAACACGCAGGAGTGTGCGGCAGTCGAGGATCTGTGTCAAGATCGGTCGGACGACCGACTCCGAGGCCGTGACAAGGAGGGCGCCGAGTGGCGGACACGGTGCTGGACACCCGATCTCGCATCGTCGAGGCCGCCCGTCGCCGCCTGCTGGTCGACGGCTTCCTCGGCCTCTCGACCAGGAAGGTGGCCGAGGAGGCCGAGGTGCCGCTCAGCCAGCTCCACTACCACTTCGGGTCCAAGGGCGGGCTGGTGCTGGCCCTGTTCGAGGAGGAGAACAAGCGGCGGCTGGACCGCCAGACCCGCATGTACGCCGAGGACGCCCCCCTGTGGCGGCGCTACGAGCGGGCCTGCGACTTCCTGGAGGACGACCTCGACTCTGGCTACGTGCGGGTGCTCCAGGAGATGATCGCCGTCGGCTGGTCGAACGAGGAGATCGGCAACGCCGTGCGCGAGCTGCTCGGCGGCTGGTTCCTGCTGCTCGCCGAGGTCGCCCGCGAGGCCGAGCGCCGCTACGGCCCGCTCGGCCCGTTCACCGCCGACGAGGTGGCCACGCTCGTCACCACCTGCTTCATCGGCTCGGAGGCGCTGCTGCTGCTGGGCTTCGACCGCCAGCTCATGCCGATCCGCTCGGCCCTGCGGCGGGTCGGGCTCGTCATCCGGGCCCTCGAGGAGGGCGCCGACGCGGCGGGGCCCACATAGGGCCCGGGTCCTCCCGGCACCCGCCGCAGGCTCCGTTGTTGCTGGCTAGACGACGTTTTGGTATCGTGGCCATCCGGCCCGGCTACCGCCAGGCCTTTGCGCTGTGGGCACAGCCCTGGCGCTCCCCAGGTTCCAACGAGCGACCATGCACGGTGCTTGCCGTGCGCTGACGAAGTGAAGGGAAGAACTTGCCGAAGAAGGACGGCGCCATCGAGGTCGAGGGGACCGTCGTCGAACCCCTCCCGAACGCCATGTTCCGGGTGGAGTTGGCCAACGGCCACCGCGTCCTGGCACACATCTCGGGGAAGATGCGCATGCACTACATCCGCATCCTCCCCGGCGACCGGGTGGTCGTCGAGCTGTCCCCCTACGACCTCAACCGAGGCCGGATCACCTACCGGTACAAGTAGGAAGTGACATGAAGGTCAAGCCGTCGGTCAAGAGGATCTGCGAGAAGTGCAAGACCATCCGCCGCCACGGCGTGGTGATGGTCATCTGCACCAATCCCCGCCACAAGCAGCGGCAGGGCTGATCGCAGGGGCTGGAGGTACCGAGCACACATGGCACGCATCGCCGGCGTCGACCTCCCCCGCGAAAAGCGGGTGGAGATCGGCCTCACCTACATCTTCGGCCTCGGCCGGACCCGCGCCATCGAGACGGTCAAGGGGACCCGGGTCAACCCCAACACCCGCGTCCGCGACCTGTCCGAGGAGGAGGTCGTCCGCCTCCGGGAGTGGATCGACTCCCACTACAAGGTCGAGGGCGACCTGCGCCGCGAGGTCCAGCAGGACATCAAGCGCAAGATCGAGATCGGCTGCTACCAGGGCATCCGGCACCGCCGGGGGCTGCCGGTGCGCGGCCAGCGCACCCACACCAACGCCCGCACCCGCAAGGGCCCCAAGAAGACCGTTGCCGGAAAGAAGAAGGCCACCAAGAAGTAACCAGACGCGGGGGGCTCTGCCCCCGCGTTCCCCCCAAAACCGCACGTAGCGTGGTGTCCAAAGGAGAGAGGGAGACTTGCCACCGAAGAAGTCCGGCGCCAAGAAGCCCCGGCGGCGCGAGAAGAAGAACATCGCGCACGCCCATGCCCACATCAAGTCCAGCTTCAACAACACGATCGTGACCATCACCGACCCCCAGGGCAACACGATCGCGTGGGCGTCGTCGGGCAACGTCGGCTTCAAGGGCTCCCGCAAGTCGACCCCGTTCGCGGCCCAGCTGGCGGCCGAGCAGGCCGCCCGCCGGGCCCAGGAGCACGGCGTCCGCAAGGTCGACGTGTACGTCAAGGGCCCTGGCTCGGGCCGGGAGACGGCCATCCGCTCCCTGCAGGCCACCGGCCTGGAGATCCAGGGCATCCAGGACGTCACCCCCGTTCCCCACAATGGCTGCCGCCCGCCAAAGCGGCGCCGCGTCTGAGAGAGCGAGCAAGCATTGGCGAGATACACCGGCCCTGACTGCAGGCTCTGCCGGCGCGAGAAGACCAAGCTCTTCCTCAAGGGCTCCAAGTGCGAGAGCCCCAAGTGCCCGGTGGAGAAGCGACCCTACCCGCCCGGCGAGCACGGCCGCGGCCGGCTCAAGGAGAGCGAGTACAACCTCCAGCTCCGGGAGAAGCAGAAGGCCCGCCGCATCTACGGCGTGCTCGAGAAGCAGTTCCACAACTACTACGTCGAGGCGGCCCGCCGGAAGGGCATCACCGGCGAGACGCTGCTCCAGCTGCTGGAGACGCGGCTGGACAACGTGGTCTACCGGGGCGGCCTGGCCCGGAGCCGCGACCAGGCACGCCAGCTGGTGCGCCACTCGCACGTGACGGTCAACGGCAGGAAGGTCAACATCCCCTCCTACCAGGTCAAGCCGGGCGACGTCGTCCAGGTGAAGGAGCGCATGCGCCAGAACCTGAACGTGCACGAGTCGATCCAGCTCCAGACCGGCCGGCCCCAGCCGGGCTGGATCGAGCTGAACGCCGGCGAGGCCAAGCTGACCGTCACCAGCCTGCCGTCCCGGGACCAGGTCGAGGTGCCCATCCAGGAGCAGCTCATCGTCGAGCTCTACTCCAAGTAAGTAACAGCCACGAGGGCTTCCCCGAGTCATATGGCGGGCCGGGGAGCCGGAGGTGAACACCGTACCCATGGAGATCTCGCGTCCACGCATCGAGTCCAACCCGCTGTCGGACACCCGCTCGCGCTTCATCATCGAGCCGCTGGAGCCCGGCTTCGGCTACACGCTCGGCAACTCGCTGCGCCGCACCCTGCTGTCGTCCATCCCGGGCGCCGCGGTCACGTCGATCAAGATCGACGGCGTCCTGCACGAGTTCTCGTCCATCCAGGGCGTGAAGGAGGACGTCACCGACGTCATCCTCAACGTCAAGGAGCTGCGCCTGCGCTCGGAGACCAACGAGCCGGCGACCATGTTCCTGCGCTCCACCGGCCCCGGTGACGTGACCGCGGCCGACATCGTGCCCCCGGCCGACATCGACGTCATCAACCCCGAGCTGCACCTGGCCACCCTGAACGCCAAGGCCAAGCTGGAGATGGAGCTGCGGGTCGAGAAGGGCCGCGGCTACCGGCCGGCCGAGCGCAACAAGTCGGCCTCCGACGAGATCGGCCGCATCCCGGTGGACTCGATCTTCTCGCCGGTGCGCCGGGTCAGCTACACGGTCGAGGCCACCCGCTCGGGCGAGATGACCAACTACGACCGGCTGATCCTCGACGTCGAGACCGACGGCTCGCTGTCCCCCGAGGACGCGCTGGCCTCGGCCGGCGGGACCCTGCGCGAGCTGGTCAGCCTGTTCGCCGACCTGACCGGCGGCGGCGAGGGCCTGTCGCTCGGCCCGGCCGAGCAGACCGGCCCGCTCGGCGCCAACCTGGACACGCCGATCGAGGAGCTCGACCTGTCGGTCCGCTCCTACAACTGCCTGAAGCGCGAGGGCATCACCACGGTCGGCGAGCTGGTCACCAAGTCCGAGGCCGACCTGCTCGACATCCGCAACTTCGGCGCCAAGTCGATCGACGAGGTGCGTGAGAAGCTCCAGGAGCTCGGCCTTTCGCTGAGGGAGGAATAGCCGATATGCCGACCCCGACCAAGGGGCCTCGCCTGGGCGGGGGACCGGCCCACGAGAAGCTGCTCATCGCCAACCTGGCCCGGGCCCTGTTCTCCGAGGGCCGGATCCGCACCACCGAGGCCAAGGCCAAGCGCCTGCGCCCCCAGGCGGAGCGGCTGATCACCTTCGCCAAGCGCGGCGACGTGGCCGCCCGCCGCCAGGTCCTCACCGTGGTCCGCGACAAGGCGGTCGTGCACACGCTGTTCGCCGAGATCGCCCCGCGGTTCGCCGACCGCCAGGGCGGCTACACCCGCATCCTCAAGCTCGGCCCGCGTCCGGGCGACGGCGCCCCCATGGTCCTGATCGAGCTGGTCGAGCAGGGCGACGGCGGGCGTCCGGGCGCCGGTGAGGACGGGGGCCGGCGGCGTCCTCGCTTCGGCCGCCGCTCCCGGGCCGAGGCCGCCCCCGAGGGCGCCAACCGGGCCGAGCGGCGCGCCGCCCTGCGCCGCCGCGGCCCCGCCCCCGGCGAGGCCGAGGCCGCCCTGGCCGGCGAGGACCTGGACGAGGCCGCCGACGAGCTCGACGAGGAGCGCCCGGCCGTCCCCACCGACGCCGAGATCGAAGCCGGCGTCTCCGCCGCCGGCGACGAGGACGAGGCCGAGGTGGAAGCCGACGAGGCGGAGGCCGAGGCGGCCCCGGCCGGCGACGCCGGCACGGCCGTCGAGCCCGGCGTCGACGAGGACCAGCCCGCGTCCGCCCAGGCCGACGACGAGGTCGCCGAGACCGCCGAGGACGAGGGTCGCGCCGCCGAAGCCGACGCCGAGGCATCCGACGAGGACGAGGACCCGGACCGCAAGTAGCTCCATGGGTCCGGCCCCACGACGTCCCGATCCCGCCGGGGTGGTGCGGCGGTTGCGGCTCGTCATCGCCTATGACGGGGCGCCGTTCTCGGGGTTCGCGCGGCAGCCGGACCGGCGGACCGTGCAAGGGGAGCTGGAGGCCGCCCTGGGGCGGCTGGCCAAGCGGCCGGTGGTGACGGTTGGGGCGGGGCGGACCGACGCCGGGGTGCATGCCCGGGGGCAGGTGGTCCACGCCGACGTGCCGGCGGGCCTTGACCCCGAGCGGGTGCGGCGTGCCCTCAACCGGGGGCTGGGGCCGGCCATCACCGTGCGGGAGGCAGCCTGGGCGCCGCCGGGGTTCGACGCCCGGCTCTCGGCCCGACGGCGGACCTACGTCTACCGCGTCGACGACTCGGGCGAGCCCGACCCGCTGCTGCGTGGCTTCGTGCTCGTCTGGCCGCGGCCCCTCGACCTGTCACGCATGCGCGAGGCCGCCCGCCCCCTCATCGGCGAGCACGACTTCGCCGCCTTCTGCCGCAGCCGGCCGGGGACCACGACCACCAGGCGGCTGCGCTCCCTCGGCATCCGCCGCCTCCACGGCCTGGTCGAGGTCCGGCTGGGCGCCGACGCCTTCTGCTGGCAGATGGTCCGTGGCATCGTCGGCCACCTGCTCCTGGTGGGTGACGGCCGCCGCGACCCGGCCAGCACGGCCGCGGTCCTGGCCGCCGCCGACCGCTCCCGCGCCGGCAACATCGCCCCCGCCCACGGCCTGGTCCTGGAGGCGGTCACCTATGGGGGTCTGGGGGGCTCATCCCGGCCGAAGGCGGTAGCCCCCCGGTCTCTGAGTCCCTGCGGCAGTGGCAGCGCAGGTTCCTGACGTCATAGCAGGAGATGTCGATGTCGGTGAACCCGTTGGCGGCCAGCACCTGGGCCAGCCAGGCGTCGTCGAACATGGCGTGGTGGGCGTTCCAGATCCAGCGGGGCACCCCGCGCTCGTCGGCGCCCTTGTGGGCGTCGCGGTCCATGTGCCCACCCAGCAGCCAGTAGTTCGCCTCCAGCGTCGAGTACGCGCCCTCGATCCACTGGGTCACGATGTAGCGGGCGTCGGGCACCCCGATGTCGACCGGCGCCCCCGGGGCCAGCACCCTGGCCCACTCCCGCAGGGTCGGCCCCACCAGCTGGAAGCTCTGGTGCTCGAGCACGTGGTTGGCCCGCAGGGCGGTGACGCTCCGGTCGGCGAACGGCAGCCGGTCCAGGTGGCAGACCACCTGGATGCCGGGAAGAGGCAGCACGTCGGTGTGCACCTCATAGCCCGGGTCCGGCCGCTCCCCGGCCCCGATCTCGACCCTCACCCGCCGCTCCTCCCCTCGGCCGCCTCGCCCGGTTGTTGCCACCGCCCCGACGCCCGGTAAACCTGACCGCGTCCATGTAGGGTGCCCGAAATGCCCACCGCCTGTATCGCCCACGTCGGGTCGGCCGCCTGGGAGCGCCTTCCCGAGGCCCTCGGCCTGCTGCGGGCCCGGTTCGGGCGGGTGCCGCTGTACCCGGCCGGCGACCCCGGCGACGCCGAGACCCTGGCCGCCGAGCTGGCCCCCGCGGTCGACGTGCTGGTGGTGTTCGGCGGCGACGGCACCGTCCACGAGGTCGCCAACGGCCTGCCCATCCCCGGCGTCGACGGTCCCCTGATCGCCCTCCTGCCTGGCGGCACGGGCAACGACCTGGCCCGGGCCATCGGCATCCCATCCGACCCGGTGGCCGCCGCCTCCGAGCTCGCCGACGCCCGCCCCCAGCCCCTCGACCTGCTCGACTGCGGCCCCCGGCGGGCGGCCAACGGCGTCAACGCCGGCTTCGCGGCCGCCGCCACCGGCGTGCTGTCACGCCGGGTCAAGAAGGCCCTCGGCCCGGCCGCCTACCTGGTCGGCGGCGTCCGGGCCGGCCTCGACCCGCCGACCTGGCCGGCCAGGGTCGAGGTCGACGGCCGGGTCGTCGAGGGCGAGGCCCTGGCCGTGGTGGTGGGCAACGGCGGCTCCTTCGGCGGCGGCCGCTGGCTGATCCCCGACGCCGACCTCGGCGACGGCCTGCTCGACGTGCTGGTCGTGCCCGCCGCCGTCTCCAAGGCCAGGCTGGCCCGGCACCTGGCCAGAGACCGGCGCCTCCCCGGCGACCTGCCCCGCCTGCGCGGCCCGGAGGCCACCATCGCGACCGCCATGCCGTGCCGGCTCGACGGCGAGCCGGCCCCCACCCCCGGGTCGGTCGCGGTCATCCCCGCCGCCTGGCGGCTCCTCACCCCGGCCTGAAAGTTGACCGAACGACCTGGTCACCGCTAGCCTTGACAACCGGTTCACCCGACGCTGCGGCAGGCTCGACATGCCCGGCGCCACACTTCCGAATCGTAACGGAGTTGTCCGCATGCCTTCGCCAGCAAGCCGAACGTTCTCGCCCCGAGCGCGAGACCTGACCCGCGACTGGTACGTCGTCGACGCCGACGGCCAGGTCCTCGGCCGGCTGGCCGCCCAGGTGGCCCGCATCCTGCGCGGCAAGCACAAGCCGATCTTCGCGCCCCACGTCGACACCGGCGACCACGTGATCGTCATCAACGCGGCCAAGGTGCGGCTGACCGGGCGCAAGCGCGAGCAGAAGGTCGCCTACCGCCACTCCGGCTACCCGGGCGGCCTCAAGGAGACCCCGTACACGGTGCTGCTCGCCGAGCGGCCCTCCCGCGCGGTCGAGAAGGCCGTCCGCGGGATGCTGCCCCGCAACCGGCTCGGGCGGCAGATGCTCTCCAAGCTCAAGGTCTACGACGGCCCGACCCACCCGCACGCCGCGCAGCTGCCGGTGCCGCTGGACGTGACGTCGACCGTCAAGCAGGAAGGATAGGAGGACACCTCGTTGGCTGCTCCAGCACAGCTGGCCAGAGGCACCGGCCGCCGCAAGGAGGCCGTGGTCCGGGTACGGTTGATCGAGGGCACGGGCACGTTCAAGCTCAACGGCCGCCCCCTCGAGGACTACTTCCCCAACCCGGCCCACCGCCGGCTCGTCACCGAGCCGCTGCGGGTCACCAACACCCTCGAGCGCTACGACGTGCTCGCCAACCTCGACGGCGGCGGGGTCTCCGGCCAGGCCGGCGCCCTGCGCCACGCCATCTCCCGGGCCCTGGTCGACCTCGACGTCGAGCTGCGGCCCGAGCTGAAGAAGCGTGGCTTCCTCACCCGCGACGCCCGCGAGGTCGAGCGCAAGAAGTACGGGCTCAAGAAGGCCCGCAAGGCTCCCCAGTACTCCAAGCGCTGACGCGGCCGCCGGAGCGCACCGGTGGGGACACTGTTCGGGACCGACGGGGTTCGTGGTCTGGCCAACGCCGACCTGACCCCCGAGCTCGCCCTCGCCCTCGGCCGGGCCGCGGTCGGGGTGCTGCGGGCCGACGGCACCTCCGGGTCGGACCGCCCGGCCGTGGTCGTCGGCCGCGACCCCCGCACCTCGGGCGTGCTGCTGGAGAGCGCCCTGGTCGCCGGCATCCTCAGCGCCGGCGGTGACGTGCTCGCCGCCGGGGTGGTGCCGACCCCGGCCATCGCCTTCCTGACCCGCCACTACGGGGCCGCGGCGGGGGCGGTGATCTCCGCCTCCCACAACCCCATGCCGGACAACGGCATCAAGTTCTTCGGCCCCGAGGGCTTCAAGCTCCCCGACGCGGTCGAGGAGCGCATCGAGGCCGCCCTGGCCGCCGCCGACCACGGCGCCCCCCGCCCCGTCGGCGCCGGCGTCGGCGGCCTGCGGCCCGCGGCCGACGACGCCGTCGAGGCCTACCTGGCCCACCTGCTCGAGGGCATCCCCGACCTGAACGGCCTCGAGGTGGTGGTCGACTGCGCCAACGGCGCCGCCGCCGAGATCGCCCCCGAGGCCTACCGCCGCGCCGGGGCCAAGGTCACCGCCGTCGCCGCCGACCCCGACGGCCACAACATCAACGCCGGCGTCGGCTCCACCCACCCCGAGCACCTCCAGGCCGCCCTGGCCCGCACCGGGGCCGCCATCGGCCTGGCCCACGACGGCGACGCCGACCGCATGCTGGCCGTCGACGAGCACGGCACCCTGGTCGACGGCGACGTCATCCTGGCCATCGCCGCCCTGGACGCGCGCGACCGCGGGCACCTGCCCACCGGCACGGTGGTGACCACGGTGATGACCAACCTCGGCTTCCGCCAGGCCATGGACCACCACGGCATCGCCGTCGAGCAGACCGCCGTCGGCGACCGCTACGTCCTTGAGGCCATGCGCGCCGGCGGCCACACCCTCGGCGGGGAGCAGTCCGGCCACCTGATCTTCCTCGACCGGGCCACCACCGGCGACGGCCTCCTCACCGGCCTGCGGCTCCTGAGCGTCATCGCCCGCACCGGCCAGCCCCTGTCGGAGCTGGCCACGGTCATGCGCCGGCTGCCCCAGGTCCTGGTCAACGTGCGGGTCGCCGACCGCCACGCCCTGGAAGGGGCGGTGGCCGTCTGGCGGGCGGTGGCCGACGAGGAGGCCCGGCTGGGCGAGCGCGGCCGGGTGCTGGTCCGCCCCTCGGGGACCGAGGCCCTGGTCCGGGTGATGGTCGAGGCCGAGACCGAACAGGAGGCCAAGGCCACCGCCGACCGCCTGGCCGCGGTGGTCGCGGCCGAGCTTGGCTAGGCGGCCCGGCTGCTACGATTGGTGCTTGTCCCCTCCAGCGGCCGTCGCGCGAAGGGAGCCTGACAGGATGTGTGGGATCGTCGGCTATGCCGGTCGTCAGCAGGCGCTTCCGATCCTGCTGGCCGGGCTGCGGCGCCTGGAGTACCGGGGGTACGACTCGGCCGGGGTGGCGGTGCTGGACGGGGGGCAGGTCCAGGTCGTCCGCAAGGCCGGGAAGCTCAACGCGCTCGAGCAGGCCCTCGGCTCCGACACCGCGCTCGAGGGGGCCAGCGGGATCGGGCACACCCGGTGGGCGACCCACGGGCGGCCCACCGACCACAACGCCCATCCCCACCTGGACTGCAGCCGGCGGGTGGCGGTGATCCACAACGGGATCATCGAGAACTTCTACACCCTCCGGTCGCAGCTGGAGGCCGAGGGGCACCGGTTCGCGTCCCAGACCGACACCGAGTGCGTCGCCCACCTGGTCGAGGATGGCCTGCACGAGGGGCTGGCCTTCCCGGCCGCCGTGCGCAAGGCCCTGCGCCGGCTGGAGGGGTCGTTCGCCCTGGCCGTGCTGCACCAGGGCGACCCGGGCGTGGTGGTCGGGGCCAAGCGCGACCTGCCCCTGGTGGCGGGCCGGGCCGAGGGCGAGAACTTCGTGGCCAGCGACTTCGCGGCGTTCCTGGACCGCACCAAGGACGGGGTCATTCTCGAGGACGACCAGGTCGTGGTCGTCACCCCCGAGCGCCTTGAGGTCACCGACCTGGACGGGAACCCGGTCGAGCCCTACGAGCACCACGTCGACTGGGACCTGTCGGCCGCCGAGAAGGGCGGCTACGAGCACTTCATGCTCAAGGAGATGCACGAGCAGCCGCTGGCCATCAAGCAGACCATGGAGGGGCGGACCGACCTCGACGGGCGCCTGGTCCTCGACGAGCTGCGCATGAGCGAGGACGAGCTGCGCGAGGTCGACAAGGTGTTCGTGGTCGCCTGCGGGACCGCCTACCACGCGGGGATGGTGGCCAAGTACGCCATCGAGCACTGGACCCGGCTGCCGGTGGAGATCGAGATCGCCAGCGAGTTCCGCTACCGCGACCCGGTGCTGAACCGTCACACCCTGGTCATCGCCATCTCCCAGTCCGGGGAGACGGCCGACACCCTGGGGGCGGTCCGCTACGCGCGCCGGCAGCGGGCCCGGGTGCTGACCGTCTGCAACACCGTGGGGGCGTCGATCCCGCGGGAGTCGGACGCGGTCCTCTACACCAGGGCCGGGCCCGAGGTCTGCGTGGCCGCCACCAAGACCTTCGCCACCCAGCTGGCCGCCATGTACCTGGTCGCCCTCTACCTGGCCCAGGTGCGGGGGACCCTGTTCACCGACGAGGTGGCCGCGGTGGTCCGCGACCTGCAGCGGATCCCCGAGGAGATCCAGCTCTGCCTGGACCGCGGCGACCAGGTCCGCAAGGTCGCCGAGGAGTACAAGGACGCCCACGACTGGCTGTTCCTGGGCCGCCACGTCGGCTACCCGATGGCCCTGGAGGGGGCGCTCAAGCTCAAGGAGATCTCCTACCTCCACGCCGAGGGCTACCCGGCGGCCGAGCTCAAGCACGGGCCGATCGCCCTGATCGAGGACGGGACGCCGGTGGTGGTCGTCCACCCCTCCAGCCACGTGTACGCCAAGATGCTGACCAACATCCAGGAGGTGGCGGCCAGGGGCGCGGCCATCATCGCCATCGCCGAGGACGGCGACCGGGAGGTGGCCGCCCACGCCACCCACGTGCTGCGGGTGCCGGCGGCCAGCCAGCTGCTGGCCCCGCTGGTCTACCTGATCCCGCTGCAGCTGCTGTCCTACCACGTGGCGGTGGCCCGCGGCTGCCCGATCGACAAGCCCCGGAACCTGGCCAAGAGCGTGACGGTGGAGTAGTGGGATGGCGTACGACATCGACCCCGACCAGTCGACCAGCATCGTCGCCATCTTCCTGTTCATCGACGCCGCCTTCCTCGGCTTCCCGGTGCTGTCGACCATGCTCAACGGCGGCGCCTTCCCGGTGGTGGCGGTGCTGCTGGTCGCCGGGCTGATCGCGGCCGGGGTGGGGCTGCTCCAGGGGCGGCGGTGGGGCTGGTACCTGGCCATGGTCATGATCGCCCTGAGCGTCGTGCTCGACCTGCTCCGGGGCAACCTGCTCGGACTGGTGATCGACGTGCTGATCATCTTCCTGCTGACCCGGCCGGCGATCAGGGCCAAGTTCGGGGTTCGATGATCGTCGGGATCGGGATCGACGCCATCGAGGTCGCCCGTATCCGCCGCGTCGTGGAGCGCCACCCCCGGTTCCGCGAGCGCGTCTTCACCAAGGCCGAGCTGGAGGCGGCCGCCCGCCGCGGCGTGGGCGAGGTCGCCTACCTGGCCAAGCGGTGGGCGGCCAAGGAGGCGACCTCCAAGGCGCTCGGGGTCGGGTTCTCGGGCTTCTCCTACACCGAGATCGAGGTCACCAACCTGCCCTCGGGCGCCCCGACGATCACGCTCAGCGGCGAGCTGGCCGACTGGGCCCACCTGCTGGGCGCCCTGCGCTGGCATCTCACCCTGTCCGACACCAAGGACACCGCCTTCGCCAGCGTGCTCGTCGAGGGCCCGGACGACTACCCGCGCCGCCCGCCCGGCCCGCCGCCCTGGGTCCGCCGCCGCCTCGACCGCCAGCGCGGCGGCGGGTCGTCGTGAAGCCGATCGCGACGGTGGCGGCCGTGCAGGCGGCCGACAAGGCCGCCCAGGAGGCCGGGACCGGGGTCGAGGTGCTGATGGGCCGGGCCGGGGCCGCGGTCGCGGCCGCGGCCGTGGCCGAGCTGGACCGGGTGGCCGGGCGGCGGGTGGTCGCCCTGGCCGGCAAGGGGCACAACGGCGGCGACGCCCTGGAGGCCCTGGCCCGGCTGGCCAGGCGCGGCGCCGGGGCCGAGGCGCTGGTCACCGGCGACCCGGACGACCTCGACGAGCAGGGGCGGCGCTGCGTCGCCCTGGTCCGGCGGGCCGGCGGGCGGGTCCGGCCGTTCGCTCCAGAGCTGGCCGGCCGGCTGCTGGGCGGGGCCGACCTGGTGCTGGACGGGCTGCTCGGCACCGGGTCGAGCGGCGCCCCGCGGGGCGCGGTGGCCGAGGCGATCGCGGCCACGACGGGCGCCGCCGCGCCGGTGGTGGCGGTCGACATCCCCTCGGGGGTGGACGGGGCCACCGGCGAGGTCGCCGGCGAGGCGGTCAGGGCCGCGGTCACCGTCACCTTCCAGGCGGTCAAGCCCGGCCACGTCCTGCCACCGGGCAGCGAGCACGCCGGGCGGCTGGAGGTGGCCGACATCGGCCTGCCGCTGGAGCCCGGCCGCTGGGGGGTGAGCGAGGCCGCCGACCTGGCCGGCCTCGTCCCCGTGCCCACGGCCGAGCTGCACAAGCGCTCGCGCGGGGTGCTGCTGCTGGTCGGGGGCAGCCCGGGCATGGGCGGGGCGCCGACCCTGATGGGCCTGGCCGCCCGCCGCGCCGGGACCGGCCTGCTGGTGCTGGCCGTTCCCGCCTCGGTCGCCGACCGGGTCGGGGCGGCCGTCCCCGAGGCCCTGACCGTCGCCCTGCCCGAGTCGGGCGGCGGCCTGGCCCGCAACGCCGACGACGCCTGCCGGCGCTGGCTGGGGGAGGCGACCGCCATCGGCGTCGGGCCGGGGCTGGGCCGGGCCGACGGCACCCAGAAGGTGGTCAGGGGACTGCTGGCCGCCTACGACGGCCCGGCCGTGGTGGACGCCGACGCCCTGTTCGCCCTCGGCACCGGCGGGCCGCTGGCCCAGCGCCGGGGGCCGACGCTGCTCACCCCCCACGCCGGCGAGTTCGCCCGCCTCGCCCCCGACGCCTCGGGCACGCGGCTGGACAACGCCGCCGACCGGGCCGGCGCCTGGGCGGCGACGGTGCTGCTCAAGGGCGACAACACGGTGATCGCCGACCCCGACGGCCGCCTCGCCGTCAACCCGACCGGGGTGCCGGCCCTGGCCACCGGCGGGACCGGGGACGTGCTCACCGGCCTGACCGGGTCCCTGCTCGCCCAGGGGCTGGCCCCCTTCGACGCCGGCCGGCTCGGCGCCTGGGTCCACGGCCGGGCCGCCGCCCTGGCCACGGCCGACCTGGGCCCGGTCTCGGTCGCCGCCGGCGACGTCGCCGGCCACCTCCCCGGGGCGTTCCGGGAGCTGCTCGCGGAGGGGGCCGGGGCACCCCGCGACGGCCCAGCCGGCAGCGGGTCGGGTCCCTGGTCGGCCGCAGGGGCCGGGGAACGCCATGGGGGTGCCCCGGTGGATCGGGAGGGCCGGCGATGACCCGGGCGTCGTGGCCGGGGTTGCGGCCGGCGTGGGTCGAGGTCGACCTGGAGGCGATCGCCGGGAACGTGCGCACCCTGGTCGCCGAGGTGGCGCCGGCGCGGCTGCTGGCCGTGGTCAAGGCGGACGCCTATGGGCACGGGGCGGTGCCGGTGGCCCGGACGGCGGTGCGGGCCGGGGCGGCCTGGCTCGGGGTGGCGCTGGTCGAGGAGGCCCTGGAGCTGCGGCAGGCCGGGATCTCGACGCCCCTGCTGGTGCTGTCCGAGCCCCACCCGGCCGCGGCCGACACCTGCGCGGCCGCCGGGATCGCGGTGACGCTGTGCACCCAGGCCGGGGTGCGGGCCTTCGGCATGGCCGGGCGCCGGGCCGGGCGGCCGCTGACCGTCCACCTCAAGGTCGACACCGGCATGCACCGCCAGGGCTGCGACCCGGCCGAGCTGCCGGCCCTGGTCGCCGCGGCCATGGCCGAGCCGGGGCTGGAGGTCGACGGCGTCTGGAGCCACTTCGCGGTCGCCGACGAGGCGGCCAAGACCGCCACCACCGACGCCCAGCTGGCCCGGTTCCGGGACGCCCTGGCCGCCGCGGGCGCGGCCGGGCTGGAGCCCCGCTGGCGCCACCTGGCCAACAGCGCCGGCGCCACCGTCCGCGCCGACGCCCGCTTCGACCTGGTCAGGACCGGCATCGAGGTCTACGGCCTGGCCCCCAGCGAGGAGCTGGCCGGCCAGGTCAGGGCCCGCCTGCGGCCCGCCCTGGCCCTGCGGGCGGCGGTGTCGGCCCTGCGCACGGTCGACGCCGGGGAGCGCGTCTCCTACGGCCACCGCTGGGAGGCCCCGCGCCGGACCCGGGTCGCCACCCTCCCGGTGGGGTATGCCGACGGCCTGCGCCGCGGGCTGTCGGGCCGGATCCGGGTGCGGCTGGACGGGCACGACCTGCCGCAGGTCGGTACCGTGACGATGGACCAGGTGATGGTGGACGTGGGCGAGACGGACGTGGAGGTCGGCCAGGTGGGCACCCTGCTCGGCGACCCGGCCAAGGGCGAGCCGGGCGTCGGCGAGTGGGCGGCCGCCCTGGACACGATCGACTACGAGATCACCTGCGGCCTGTCCCCCCGCCTGCCCCGGGTCCACCACCGCCCCGCCGAGGCCGGCGGCCGCCGCGCGGTCCAGGAGGCGGTCGGGTAGTGGCAGGCAAGCGTCCCGCGAAGACCAGGACGACGACGGGCAGCCGGCAACGACCCGGCCGGGCGGCCGTGGAACGGATGGGGCGGGGCCGGAACCCGGTTTCGCGCAGGCGGCCCGGGGGCTCCAGGAACGGGCAGGCGACGCCGCTGAGCGTCCGTGGGGTCGGGTTGCTGGCCGGGGGGCTGCTGCTCGGGATCGGGGCCGGGGTCACCCTGGAACGGACCCTGGTCGGGCGGGACCGCCGGCGTGAGGACCCCGAGGCCGGGGAGCCGTTCGGGGGCATCCGGGGCACCCCGGCCAAGCTGACCAGCCACGACGGCACCCGGCTGTACGTCGAGGAGCTGGGCCAGGGCCCCTGCCTGGTGTTCGCCCACGGCTTCTCCCTGACCCAGGACGCCTGGCACTACCAGCGCCGCGACCTGCCCGGCCGCTTCCGCTGCGTCTTCTTCGACCAGCGCGGCCACGGCCGCTCCGGGCGGCCCCGCAAGCACGACTACTCGCTGCCGGCCCTGGCCGGCGACCTCAAGGCGGTGCTCGACTGGACCGGCGAGGAGCGGGTGGTGATCGTCGCCCACTCGATGGGCGGGATCGCCGCCCTCCAGTTCGCCGAGCAGTTCCCCGGGGAGCTGGGCGGCCGGGTCGCCGGCCTGGTCCTGGTCGGCTCCACCTACCTCGACACCGTCCGCGGCATGACCGCGGCCGTCAGCGCCTGGGGGTCGGCCTGGGCCCAGCGGACGCTCATCACCGGCGCCTTCCGCTTCATGGGCCAGGACCCGGCCCGGGCCCAGCAGCTCCGCCGACGCGGCAGCGACCTCGGCTACCTGGGGACGCGCCTGTTCGGCTTCGGCTCCAGCCCCTCGCCCAGCCAGGTCGCGTTCATCGACCGGACCCTGGCCGGCACCGACGTCGAGGTCTGGGCCAAGGTCTTCCCCAGCCTGGTCGACTTCGACCTGTCGGAGTCGCTGGAGGCGGTCGACGTCCCCACCCTGATCGTGGTCGGGGACAAGGACCGGCTCACCCCGCCGACCGCGGCCAGGTACATGGCCGACCAGATCCCCGGGGCGCGCCTGCTCATCCTCGAGGACGCCGGGCATTGCGCGTTCCTGGAGGAGCACGAGGTGCTCGACGCCGAGATCGCCGCCTTCGCCGACGAGGTGCTGGTCCCGGGCAGGGCGGCCGCCCGTCGGCGGCGGCGGACCGTCCGCCGGGTCGAGGGGTCGTAGGCCGCCGTGGCCCTGGGCATCGAGGACCTGGCCGTCGGGCACTGGACCGACCCGGTCGGCCTCACCGGCTGCACCGTGGTGGTGCCGCCGCCACAGAACGTGACCGCGGCCAGCGTGCGCGGCGGCGGGCCGGGCACCCGCGAGACCGACCTGCTCCAGCCCCAGGCCCACGTGGAGGGCGTCTCGGCGGTGCTGCTGACCGGCGGGAGCGCGTTCGGGCTGGCCGCCGCCCAGGGGGTGGTGGACTGGTGCGAGCGGCGCGGGCTGGGGTACTCGCGCTTCGGCCGGCCGATCCCGATCGTGCCCGCGGCCGTGCTGTTCGACCTCGCGGTCGGCGACTGGGAGGCCCGCCCCGGCCCGGCCGAGGGCGAGGCCGCCTGCCTGGCCGCCGCCACCGCCGAGGGGCCGCTGGGCAACGTCGGCGCCGGCATGGGCGCCACCGTCGGCAAGACCGCCGGGCCCGAGCACATGACCAAGGGCGGGCTCGGCTGGGCCGTGGTCGAGGCCGGCCCGGTCACGGTCGGGGCCCTGGCCGTGGTCAACGCCGGCGGCGACGTGCTCGGCGAGGACGGGGCCGTGCTCGCCGGGGCCCGGGTGCCCGGCGGGGCCATGACCGCCATCCGCGAACGCCTGGCCGAGCCGGAGCCCGACGGCAAGGTCCGGCCCGAGCCGGTCCCGCCCGGCGGCAGCACCACCCTGGCGGTGGTCGCGACCAACGCCGTGCTGACCAAGGGCGAGGTCCACCGGGTCGCCGTGCAGGCCCACGACGGCATGGCCAGGGCGATCTTCCCGGTCCACACCAGCTTCGACGGCGACACCGTGTTCGCCCTGTCCGTGCCCAGGGTGCCGGCGGCCATGGACCTGGTAGCCTTCTTGGCCGAGGAGGCGCTGGCCGCCGCCATCCGGGCCGGGGTTCGGGCCGCCGGCCCGGTCGCCGGCATCCCGGCCGTCTCCGACCTTGGGCGCGGACCAGGAGGGGAGTAGCGTGCCGCTCTACGAGTACCGCTGCGCGGACTGCGGGCACCAGTTCGAGGCCCTGGTGCCGGCCGGCCGCGCCGACGCCGAGCCCTGCCCGGACTGCGGGTCCGACACGCGCCGGCTGCTGAGCCTGGTCGCGGCCCCGGTCCGGGGCAGCGACGGCGCGGCCATGCCCGTCGCCGGTGACGGCGGTGGCTGCTGCGGCGGGGCCTGCGGGAACTGCTGATGCCGACCCGGCGCGGCTGAGATGCCGACCGAGCTGGAGGCGGTCGCCGCCGAGGCCGCCGGCTGCACCCGCTGCCGCCTGCACGAGAGCCGCACCCAGGTCGTCTTCGGCCAGGGCGACCCGCATGCCGACCTCATGTTCGTCGGCGAGGCTCCCGGCTTCCACGAGGACCGCCAGGGCATCCCCTTCGTCGGCCCCTCCGGCCAGCTCCTCAACCGCCTCCTGGAGGGCATCGGCCTGCGCCGCCAGGACGTCTACATCGCGAACGTCGTGAAAAGTCGGCCGCCGGGCAACCGCGACCCGCAGCCCGACGAGATCGCCGCCTGCCGGCCCTGGCTGGACGCCCAGGTGCGGCTGGTCGACCCCAAGGTGGTGGTCACCCTGGGCAACTTCGCGGCCAAGACGCTGCTGGAGACGACCACCGGGATCACCCGGCTGCGGGGGCGCACCTACCCGTTCCAGGGACGGGTGCTGTTGCCGACCTTCCACCCGGCGGCCGCCCTGCACGCCCAGGGCCGGCACACGGCCGGGCCGAGCCCGCTGGAGGCGATGGAGGACGACTTCCGGGTCCTGGCCGAGCTGCTGGCCGCCCAGGCCCCGGCCGAGGAGGGCCGTCCCTCCGAGCAGCTGGGGCTGTTCTGAGCCGTGGGCACCCTGCGGCTGTGGTCGGCCGACGAGACGGCCACCAAGGCGATCGGCGCCGCCGTGGCCGGGCTGCTGGAGCCCGGCGACGTGGTCGGGCTGGCCGGCGACCTCGGGGCGGGCAAGACCCGGCTGGTCCAGGGGGCGGCCGACGCCCTCGGGACCGACGGCCCGGTCCTGTCCCCGACCTTCATGCTGGTCCGCGAGTACGACGGCGACCCGCCCGTCCACCACGTCGACGCCTACCGGCTGAGCGGGCCCCTGGAGCTGGAGGACCTGGGCCTGGAGGACGTGCTCTCGGCCGACGCGGTGGTGTTCGTCGAGTGGGCCGACCGGGTCGCCGCCGCCCTGCCCGAGAGCTGGCTGGAGCTGGTCCTGCACATCCGCGACGACGACCGGCGCGAGATCGAGGTCCGCCTCCACGGGCCCGCCTGGGCGGCCCGGTCCGGGCGCCTGGCCGCCGCCCTCGACCCCTTCGCGCATCCGGAACCTCGTTAGCCGGCTGGTCCGCGTGGCTCGGCCGGCGCGCCTACCGGTCGCCCGTCAGGCGGGCCGCCCGGGCGTGGAGGTATCGCTGTTGCGGCAGGTTGGTCGTGCACCGGGCCGCCGCCTGGTAGGCGTCGCGGGCCCCGGCGCGATCACCGGCCATCTCCAGCAGGTGCGCACGGACCGCGTGGAGCCGGTGGTCGCCGGCGATCCGCTCGTCGGCCTGGAGGGCTCCGAGCAGCTCCAGCCCGGCGTGCGGGCCGTCGACCATGGCCACGGCCACGGCGTGGTTCAGGGCCACCACCGGATTGTCGGAGATCCGGCGCAGCAGCTCGTACAGGGCCACGATCTGCGGCCAGTCGGTCGCCTCGGCGCTCGGCGCCTCGTCGTGGACGGCGGCGATCGCCGCCTGGAGCTGGTAGGGGCCGGTCGGTCCGCGGGGGAGCGCGCCGGTGATGAGCGCCACCCCCTCGGCGATGTCGTCGGCGTTCCAGCGGCTCCGGTCCTGCTCGGCCATGGGGACCAACCCGCCGTCGGGTCCGGTCCGCGCCGGCCGGCGCGCGTCGGTGAGCAGCATCAGGGCCAGCAGCCCCGTCGCCTCGCCGTCGTCGGGCAGCAGCCGGTGGACCATGCGGGCCAGCCGGATCGCTTCGGCGGACAGCTCCGCGCGCTGCAGCTCGGGGCCCGAGGTGCTGGCGTAGCCCTCGTTGAAGATCAGGTAGAGCACGTGGAGGACGGCGGCAAGCCGTTCGCTGCGCTCGCCGCCCGGAGGCATGGCGAAGGGGATGCCGCTGTCCTTGATGCGCTGCTTGGCCCGGCTGATGCGTCGGGTCATGGTCGCCTCCGGCACGAGGAACGCCCGGGCGATCTCCGCGGCGGTCAGGCCGCCGACCGCCCGCAGGGTCAGCGCGATCTGCGACGCCGGCGACAGGACGGGATGGCAGCACATGAAGAGCAGAACAAGCGTGTCGTCGGCGTCGGACGCCGGCCGGTCGGCGGCGGGCGCCAGCCACTGCTCCGGCAGGGCCCGGCTGGCCACCGTGTCCTCACGACGCTGGCGGGCCTGCTCGCCGCGGAGCAGGTCGGTCAGCCGGCGCGAGGCGACCGTGATCAGCCAGCCGCGCGGGTGTTCGGGGACACCGTCGTCCGGCCACTGCATGGCCGCGGCGAGCAGCGCCTCCTCGGTGCCGGGCACCGAGCCGGTCAGGGCTCCAGCTCTGCCACGGAGTCGGCGATCGGCCGGACGTCGGCCACGGCGGTCGCGGCGACCTGCTCTGGCGCCGGGCACCCGGCCAGCCGCGCCGCGATCTCGGTGGCCCGGTCGAAGCTGTCGCACTCCACGATCCAGTAGCCGGCGAGCACCTCCTGGGCCTCGGCGTACGGTCCGTCCGTCGCCACCGGGACCCCGTTCTGCAGCCGGAGCCGCCTGGTCAGGACCGGCGCGGCCAGCGCCCGGGTCTCGACGAGCTCGCCGGAGTCGGCCAGGTCCTTGTTGAACGCCTCCATGAACTCGCCCATGGCCGCGAACTCCTCGGCCGACCAGACCCGCTCCTCGGCGGGCTTCCCGGCCATGCCGTCGTAGTCCCGCTGGGAGGCGTAGGTCAGGATCATGTACTTCATGGTCGCTCCCCTCGCGCTTGGCACCGGTTCGGTGCCGCTCACCAGAGACGTCGAAGCCGACGGGTCGGCCCGGACATCCGCCCCGGCCGCGGTCAGGTCCGCTTCCCGGGACCGGCCAGCAGCCGCCGGCGCAGGGTCGGGTCGGCGGCGGCGTCGATGGCGGTCCAGGCCATGGCGACGGCGCCGTCGAACACCGCCTGGTCGGCGGCCGGGGTGGCGCACCTGGCGGTGAACTCGGGCTGATGGTTGACCGCCGGGAGGGCGTCGATGCCGATGGTCGGGTGGATCGAGGGCAGGGCCAGGGAGACGTTGCCCATGTCGGTCGACCCGGCGCCCCGGTTGCTGCGGTCGACGAAGCTGCGTCCCAGGGCCTCGGCGTTGCGCCGGTAGAGGGCCGACAGGTCGTGGTCGTGGCGCATCTCGGAGTAGGGGTCGCCGTCCTCGGCCAGCTCCAGCGTGGCGCCGGTGGCCAGGGCGCCGGCCTCGAAGCAGCGGGCGACCCTGGCCCGGGTCTCCTCCAGCTGGTCGAGGGTCTCGGAGCGGACCATCCAGTTGGCCGTGGTGTGGGCCGGGATCACGTTGGCGGCGTCGCCGCCCTTGGTGACGATCCCGTGCACCCGGTCGCCGGTGCGCAGGTGCTGGCGGAGCAGGCCGATGGCGGTCTGGGCGACGACCAGGGCGTCGGCGGCGTTCACGCCCAGCCACGGGTAGGCCGAGGCGTGGGCCTCCTTGCCGCTGTAGGCGACCTTGAGGTGGGTCACGGCGATGATCGGCATCTCGGCCTGCTCGTACGGCGAGGGGTGGACCATCATGGCCGCGTGCGCCCCCTCGAAGGCGCCCCGCTGGAGCAGCAGGACCTTGCCGCCGCCGCCCTCCTCGGCCGGGGTCCCGAGCACGGTCACCCGGAGGTCGGCGTCGTCGGCGACCCGGGCCAGGGCCATGCCGGCCCCGGCGGCCATGGCCGCGATCACGTTGTGGCCGCAGGCGTGGCCCACCGCCGGCAGGGCGTCGTACTCGGCGCAGACCACGACGTGCAGCGGCCCCGACCCGGCCCGGGCCGCGAACGCCGTCGGCAGGTCGCCGACCCCCCGCTCGACCTCCAGCCCGGCCCCGTCCAGCAGCTCGCACAGCCAGGCACAGGCCTGCTCCTCCTCGAACCCGAGCTCGGGGTTGGCGTGGATGCGGTGGCTGAGGGCCACCAGCTCGTCCCTGGCCTGCTCGACCCGCTCCCGGGCCGCCTCCTTGGCGTCAGCCACGTCCGTCCTCCTTCGCTGGGGGGTTGGCGTCATCCTACGGCCGTGGGACCAGGATGGCCCCGCGGTAGCGCCGGCTACGGCGCGACCGCGGGTCGAGGTGCCACAATACGTATTCCGCCGGCATCGCTCGAAAGGTCTTCCTTGCTCGTCCTCGCCATGGACACCGCCACCCCGGTCACCGGCGTCGCCGTCGGGTCGGAGGCGGGCACCCTGGCCGAGGTGGCCGTCCGCCACGAGCGACGCCACGCCGAGGTGCTGACCCCGGCCGTGCGCTGGGTGCTGGAGCAGGCCGAGGTCGACCCGGGCGTCCTGGCCGGGGTGGCCGTCGGAACCGGGCCGGGGCTGTTCACCGGCCTGCGGGTCGGGGTCTCCACCGCCAAGGCGCTGGCCCAGGCCTGGGGGCTGCCGATGGTGGCCGTGCCCAGCCTCGACCTGATCGCCTTCGCCCACCGCCACGTCCACCGGGCCATCTGCCCGGTGATCGACGCACGCCGGGGCGAGGTGTTCTGCGCCCTGTACCGCCACGCCCCCGGCGGGGTGGTCCGGGTCACCGACTACCAGGTGCTCCGGCCCGACCAGCTGGCCGCCGGGATCGAGGCCAGGGGCGAGGAGGTGCTGCTCTGCGGGGACGGGGCCCTGCTCCACCGGGAGGCGTTCGAGCACCTGGACGAGCACCTCCTGTTCGGCGGCCGGGCCCAGGCCTGGCCGTCGGCCGCCGCCCTGGTCGAGCTCGCCCTGCCCCGGATGCTGCGCGAGGAGTTCACCAGCCCGCTGGAGGTGACCCCGCTGTACCTGCGCCGGCCCGACATCGACCCCAACGTGGAGCGGCGGCTGGCAACGGAGGGCGCGTGATGGCCACCATCCACCCGCCCCGGCGCCAGGTCGACGACCCGCGCAACCCGGTGGCGATCGAGCTGATCCCGATGCGCCGACGCCACATCCCCCAGGTGCTGGACATCGAGCGCCGGGTCTACCCGCGGCCGTGGACGATGACCCTGTTCCTGTCCGAGATCGTGCAGCGCTCGACCCGCTACTACATCGTGGCCAGGGCCCGCCGCAAGGTCGTCGGCTACGCCGGGCTGATGGTGTTCGGGGACGAGGCGCACGTGACCAACATCGCCGTCGACCCCGGCGTGCACCGGCGCAAGGTCGCCTCCCGGCTGCTGTTCGCGCTGGTCACCGAGGCCAGGCGCCGGGGCGCGACCGCCTGCACGCTCGAGGTCCGGGTGGCCAACCACGCCGCCCAGGGCCTGTACCACCAGTTCGGCTTCGCCCCGGTCGGGATCCGCAAGAACTACTACGCCGAGACCGGCGAGGACGCCCTGATCATGTGGGCCGAGGGCCTCCAGACCCCGGCCTACGCCGAGCGTCTGGCCGGGCTGGCCGCCCGCATCCCCGAGCCCCGGGAGCTGTAGCGGTGCTGGTGCTCGGCATCGAGACCTCGTGCGACGAGACCGGGGTGGCCCTGGTCGAGGACGGCCGGCGGGTCCGCTCCAACGTGCTCGCCGACCAGCAGACCCTGCACGCCCGCTACGGCGGGGTGGTCCCCGAGGTCGCCTCGCGGGCCCACGTCGACCTGCTCCACCCGGCCGTCGAGCAGGCCTGCGCCCTCGGCGGGGCCCGCCTGGGCGACGTCGACGCGGTCGCGGTCACCATCGGCCCCGGCCTGGCCGGCTCGCTGCTGGTCGGGGTGGCGGCGGCCAAGGCCTACGCGCTGGCCCTGGACCGGCCCCTGGTCGGGGTCAACCACCTGGTCGCCCACGTCTACGCCAACGTGCTCGACCACGGGACCCTGCCCCTGCCGGCGGTGGTGTTCGTGGTCTCGGGCGGCCACACCAGCCTGCTGGCCATGGACGAGCAGGGGGCGTTCCGGGGGCTCGGCCAGACCATCGACGACGCCGCCGGCGAGGCCTACGACAAGGTGGCCAGGGTGCTCGGGCTCGGCTACCCGGGCGGGCCGGTGGTGGACCGCCTGGCCCGCGACGGCGACCCGGCCGCGGTCCGGTTCCCCAGGGCCCTGCTGGACGACGGGTCCGACGACTTCTCGTTCTCAGGCCTCAAGACGGCCGTGCTCCGCCACGTCCGGGCGGCCGGGCCCGACCTCAACGTCGCCGACGTGGCCGCCTCGTTCCAGGAGGCGGTGGTCGACGTCCAGGTCAGCAAGGTCGTCGGGGTGGCCAAGCGCGAGGGCCTGGACACGGTGCTGCTGGGCGGGGGCGTGGCCGCCAACTCGCGCCTGCGCGCCCGCCTGGCCACCGAGGCCAAGGCCCTGGGGGTCCGGCTGCTGGTCCCCTCCCCGGCCCTGTGCACCGACAACGGCGCCATGGTGGCCTGCGCCGGCGGCTTCGCCCTGGAGCGGGGCGAACGCACCCCCCTGGACGTCGGCGCCGACCCCAACCTCCACATCATCCCGGGCTTCGGCCGCCGCGGCGCCCGCCGTCCCAAACGGCGCCATCGGGACGGTTGACGGGGGCCGGTCCGGGTTCCTAGGATGCGGTTAGCACTCGACTTTGGTGAGTGCTAACATCCGCCCCGGACGTGTCTCAATCTCAGGCCCGCCCGCCGGGTGGGGCCACCACGCACGAGGAGGAAGGATGGGCGTCAGCCTGCAGCCGCTGGAGGACCGCATCGTCGTCAAGCCCAGCGAGGGCGAGGAGATGACCGCCTCCGGTCTGGTCATCCCCGACACCGCCAAGGAGAAGCCCCAGGAGGGCGAGGTCCTGGCCGTCGGTCCCGGCCGCTTCGAGGACGGCAACCGGGTGCCGCTCGACGTCAAGGTCGGCGACAAGGTCATCTACTCGAAGTACGGCGGCACCGAGGTCAAGCTCGCCGGGGACGAACTGCTGATCCTGTCCGCCCGCGACGTCCTGGCGATCGTCAACAAGTAACGAGGTAGCGCGAAGCCATGCCAAAGCAACTGCTGTTCGACGTCGAGGCGCGCCGCTCCCTCGAGGCCGGGGTCGACAAGCTGGCCAACGTGGTCCGGGTCACCCTCGGCCCCAAGGGCCGCAACGTCGTCCTCGACAAGAAGTGGGGCGCCCCCACCATCACCAACGACGGCGTGACCATCGCCAAGGAGATCGAGCTCGAGGACCACTACGAGAACCTCGGTGCCCAGCTGGCCAAGGAGGTCGCGACCAAGACCAACGACGTGGCCGGTGACGGCACCACCACCGCCACCGTGCTCGCCCAGGCCCTGGTCCACGAGGGCCTGCGCAACGTGGCCGCCGGGGCCAACCCGATGGGCCTCAAGCGGGGCATGGAGAAGGCCACCGAGGCGGTCGCCGAGGCCATCCGCAACCAGGCCCGCGAGGTCGAGAACCAGGAGGAGATCGCCTCGGTGGCGGCCATCTCGGCCCAGGACGCCGAGATCGGCCAGACCATCGCCGAGGCCATGGACAAGGTCGGCAAGGACGGGGTCATCACCGTCGACGAGTCGCAGACCTTCGGGATGGAGCTCGAGTTCACCGAGGGGATGCAGTTCGACAAGGGCTACATCTCGCCCTACTTCGTCACCGACCAGGACCGTATGGAGTCGGTGCTCGAGGACCCCTACATCCTCATCGCCAACTCCAAGATCTCCTCGGCCCAGCAGCTCCTGCCGGTGCTCGAGAAGGTCGTCCAGGCCGGCCGGGCGCTGGTCGTCATCGCCGAGGACGTCGACGGGGAGGCGCTGGCCACCCTGGTCGTGAACAAGATCCGCGGCACCTTCAAGAGCGCCGCGGTCAAGGCGCCGGGGTTCGGTGACCGGCGCAAGGCCATGCTGGCCGACATCGCCACCCTGACCGGTGGCCAGGTCATCTCCGAGGAGGTCGGGCTCAAGCTCGAGAACGCCACCCTCGACCTGCTCGGCCGGGCCCGGCGGGTCACCGTCACCAAGGACGACACCACGATCGTCGAGGGTGCCGGGTCGTCCGACGACATCAAGGGCCGCATCGGCCAGATCAAGCAGGAGATCGAGCGGACCGACTCCGACTGGGACCGCGAGAAGCTCCAGGAGCGGCTGGCCAAGCTGGCCGGGGGCGTGGGCGTGATCAAGGTCGGGGCGGCCACCGAGGTCGAGCTCAAGGAGAAGAAGCACCGCATCGAGGACGCCCTGTCGGCGACCCGGGCCGCGGTCGAGGAGGGCATCGTCGCCGGTGGCGGCGTGGCCCTGATCCGCGCCCAGAGCGCGCTCGACAAGCTGGACCTGGAGGGCGACGAGGCGACCGGCGTGGCGATCGTGCGCAAGGCGCTCGAGCTGCCGCTGCACTGGATCGCCGCCAACGCCGGGTTCGAGGGTGCGGTGGCCGTCTCCCGGGTGCGCGAGCTGTCCGACAGCCAGGGGCTGGACGCCTCCAACGGCGAGTACGTCGACCTGTTCAAGGCCGGCGTGGTCGACCCGGCCAAGGTGACCCGTTCGGCGGTGCAGAACGCCGTCTCCATCGCCTCGCTGCTGCTCACGACCGAGACCCTGGTCGTGGACAAGCCGGAGGAGGAGGACGCCGGCGCCGCCGGTGGCCACGGCCACTCCCACGGCATGGGCATGTAGCCAGCCCGACCCGCGCGACACCGCGGGGCCCCGGCCGGATCCGGCCGGGGCCCCGCGTCGCTCCCGACCGGGGACTGGCCCCCCGGAACCGGGGACCTGGGCCCCCGGTCGGGAGGGTAGCCGCAGCCGGGAGGGGCCGCGCACCGCTGTCCACAGCCCCGGGTCGGGGCTACCCCATGCCGCCGTCCCAGTTCTGGCCCCACAGGTCGAGCTCGAGCTCCAGCAGGTCCCGCATCGGGATCCGGTTGTCGGGGTTGACCTCGGGCAGCTCCGGCTTGAGGGCCCGGTCGCGGTCCAGCGACCCGGCGTGCAGGGTGCACAGCCGCAGGCCCCGCCGCTGGTAGAACCCGAGCGCGTGCAGGTTGTCGTTGGTGGTGACCAGCCACAGGCGCCGGCAGCCGCGGCCGGCGGCCAGCGCGGCCCCGGCCTCCAGCAGGGCGCTGCCGGCGCCGGCGTTCTCGACCCGGCAGTGCAGCGACAGCACCTCGAACTGGTCGCCGTCCACGATGTAGGTGAGCAGGCCGATGCGCTCGCGGTCACGCTCGGCGACCAGGCCGGGCATCCCGGCGGGCTCGACCACCTCGCCGAGGCGGACGGCCCGGGTGCTGCCCATGGCCTCCTCCAGGAGACCCTCGGCCCACCTGCGGTCGCCGGGAGCGTAGGCCCTCACGGTCGGCTTCGGCCTCACCCGGCCTCGCCGCCCGCCGCCGGGCCGGCCATGTCCCAGAACGGGCCGGTGAGCCCCAGCTCGGCGAAGACGGCGGTCGCCTCCTCCGGGGTGCGCCGGCGGTGGTCGTCGTGCAGCCGGTCCTCGTACCAGACCCTGCCCAGCCGCCACATGGTTTCCAGGTCGACCACGGCCCCCACCCGCTCGCCGGCCCCGGCCGCCCACGCCGCCACGTGCCCGGCGGTGCAGGCCAGGCGGATGGTCGAGCAGGTCCGGACCACGTCGTCCCACCAGCGGGCGGCCGGGACCAGGAAGTGGGCGACGTACGGCTCGGGCGGCGGGCCCTGCGGGTCGGCCAGCAGGGCGAGCGGCCGCCCGCAGCCCGGGCAGGTGGTGGCCACCAGCACCGGCTGGCCGAGCGCGGCCATGATCCCGAACGAGTCCCAGGCGCAGCCGCCCCACCACTTCTGCTCGGCCGAGGCGACCACGAAGTGCATCGGCCGGGCCGAGAACGGATGGGCCATGCGGACCTCCACCCGGTCGGCGTCCAGGACCAGCGCATGCTGGTCGTGCAGCCGGCCCCAGCCGGCCAGCACCTGCTCGACGCCGAGCCGGAGGCGCCGGGCGGCCTCGGCGGCCGTCGGCGGGCGTCCCTCCTCGACGAACTCCCGGTACACGACCTGCCGCAGCTCCCGCAGGCGCTGGGTGTCGTCGGCCTCCACGGTCGCTCCTCTCGCTGTGGGCGCACCGGGACGAAGAGTACGCTGGCTGGGACCCACGGGAGCCCGGGCCACCGGGCTGAGAGGGCGGCTACGGGGCCGCCGACCGTCGGAACCTGCACCGGATAATGCCGGCGGAGGGAGGAGACCCGGACGATGGCCCACCAGCCCACCGCCGACGCCGTCGTGGTCGGGGGCGGGGTCATCGGCCTCGGCATCGCCTGGCGGGCGGCCTCGGCCGGGATGGCCGTCACCGTGGTCGACCAGGCCCCGGGACAGGGCGCGTCCTGGGCCGCCGCCGGGATGCTGGCCCCGGTCACCGAGGTCCACTACGGCGAGGGCCAGCTGCTCGCCCTCAACCTGGCCGCGGCCGGCCGCTGGCCGAGCTTCGCCGCCGAGGTCGAGGAGGCGAGCGGCCGCCCGGTCGGCTACCGCCCCGGCGGGACCCTGGCCGTGGCCCGCGACGCCGACGACAACGCGGCCCTGGAGGACCTGTACCGGTTCCAGCTCCGCTGCGGGCTGGAGGTTGAGCGCCTTCGCAGCCGCGAGTGCCGCCAGCTCGAGCCGGGCCTGCACCCGGGCATCCGCGGCGGCGTGCTGGCCGCCGGCGACCACCAGGTCGACAACCGGGCGCTGGTGGAGGCGCTCCTGGCCGCCTGCGAGCGGGCCGGCGTGCGCCTGGTCGCCGGCCGGGTGGCGGAGCTGGCGGTCGAGGGTGACCGGGTGACCGGGGTGGTCCTGAGCGATGGGGAGCGGCTGCCCGCCGCGGCGGTGGTCCTGGCCGCCGGGTGCTGGAGCGGGGGGCTGGGTGGGCTGGCCGCCGAGGCGCTGCCGCCGGTGCGGCCGGTCAAGGGGCAGCTGCTGTACCTGCGCGGCCCGGCCGACCAGCCGCTGTGCTCGCGCAACGTGCGCGGGCTGGAGGTGTACGTGGTGCCGCGGGGCGACGGCCGGGTGGTCGTGGGGGCGACCGTCGAGGAGCAGGGCTTCGACACCACGGTGACCGCCGGGGCCGTCCACGACCTGCTGCGGGCCGCCCTGGAGCTGCTGCCCGACACCGCCGAGCTGGAGCTGGCCGAGACGGTGGTCGGCCTGCGGCCGGGGTCGCCCGACAACGCCCCCATGCTGGGCCCGGGCGGCCCGCAGGGGCTGGTGGTGGCCACCGGGCACTACCGCAACGGCATCCTGCTCACCCCCGTCACCGCCGACGCGGTGGCCGAGCTGCTGGCCACCGGGCGGGTCCCCGAGCTCATCGCCCCGTTCGGGCCGGGCCGGTTCGCCGGCCGCCTGCCCGCCGGGACCGGCGGGGGCACGCCATGACCGTGATCGTCAACGGCCGGCCGGCCCAGGTGGACCCGGGCCAGACCGTGGCCGGGCTGCTGGCCGCCCTGGGCCACCCTCCCGGCGGCCCGGGCATCGCCGTGGCCCTCAACGGCGAGGTGGTCCCCCGCAGCGCCTGGTCCAGCACCGGCCTGGACGACGACGACCGGCTCGAGGTGCTCGGCGCCTCCCAAGGAGGATGAACGAAGGATGGATGACCCCCGACTCACCGGGGGGCTAGGCTTGAGCCCCCCGGACCCCTTGGTGATCGCCGGCCAGGCGTTCTCCTCGCGGCTGGTCATGGGCACCGGCGGGGCGACCAGCCTGGAGGCGCTGGAGCGGGCCCTGGCCGCGTCCGGGAGCGAGCTGACCACCGTGGCCCTGCGCCGCACCAGCCCGGAGGCCCGCGGCTCGATCCTGGACGTCCTGCGGCGGGTCGGGTGCCGGCTGCTGCCCAACACCGCCGGCTGCTTCACCGCCCGCGACGCCGTGCGCACGGCCAGGCTGGCCCGGGAGGCGTTCGACACCGACTGGATCAAGCTCGAGGTCATCGGCGACGACCGGACCCTGCTCCCGGACTCGGTCGAGCTCCGCGACGCCGCCGAGACGCTGGTCGACGACGGCTTCACCGTGCTCGCCTACACCAACGACGACCCGGTGCTGGCCCGCCACCTGGCCGAGCTGGGCTGCGCCGCGGTCATGCCCCTGGGGTCGCCCATCGGCTCCGGCATGGGTATCTGCAACCCCTACAACCTGCGCATCATCCTCGAGCAGGCGACCGTCCCGGTGGTCCTGGACGCCGGGGTCGGGACCGCCTCGGACGCCGCCGTGGCCATGGAGCTCGGCTGCGACGCGGTCCTTTTGGCCAGCGCCGTCACCCGCGCCCAGGAGCCGGCCCTGATGGCCGAGGCCATGCGCAAGGCGGTCGAGGCCGGCCGCCTGGCATATCGGGCCGGCCGCATCCCCCGCCGCCTGTACGCCGAGGCCTCCACCCCCACCCAGGGCGTCCCGGACCTCTCGGACCGGCCCGCCGAGGGTGGCCAGCTGGAGCCCGAGGGCCAGCGCCGCCAGCCGGCCCCGGCGGGCGACGGCTGAGCGCCGCCGGCCGGGCGCGGGTGGGGCCGGTGCGGGACGGGGCGGGGCGGCGGGAGCGGTTGGCCGCCTCCCGGCTGTACCTCTGTACGCCGATCCGTCCCGACCTGGCCGGGTTCGCGGACGCGGTCCTGGGGGCGGGGGTGGACCTGGTCCAGCTCCGCGACAAGCAGGCCGAGGCCGGGCCGCTGCTGGAGGCGGCGGCCGTGCTGCGGGCCGCCGCCGACCGGCACGGGGCCCTGTTCGCGGTCAACGACCGCGCCGACGTCGCCCTGGCCGCCGGCGCCGACGTGCTCCACCTCGGCCAGGACGACCTGCCCCTGGCCTGGGCCCGCCGCATCCTCGGCGACGACGTCCTCCTGGGGCGCTCGACCCACGACCCCGACCAGGCCGCCCGCGCCGCCGCCGAGCCCTGGGACTACCTGGTCGCCGGCCCGGTCTGGGCCACCGCCACCAAGCCCGGCCGCCCCGCCACCGGCACCACCCTGCTGGAGGCGGTCGCCGCCCTCGACCCGCCCCAGCCCTGGTTCGCCATCGGCGGCATCGACGCCGGCAACCTCGATCAGGTCACCGCCGCCGGCGCCACCCGGGTCGTGGTCGTCCGCGCCATCACCACCGCCCCCGACTCGGCCGCCGCCACCCGCACCCTCCGCGAGCGCCTGAGCCCCCACACGTAGAGGGGCTCGGTGGTCGCTCTGCCCGCCCCAGGGGTGCCGGGGCCCCGGCGCGCCGCCGGTTAAGAGGACGGAACCGGCCGGTGCCTGGCGCGCCGGGGCCTTCCGGCTGATCGGGGTGGTGGGGGACCGGTCGAGCGGGCAGAGGAGTGGGCGTCGCCTGCCGGTGGGAGCGACGCGGTTTCCTGGGCGCGAAGCCCGACTCGACCGGTCCCCACGTCAGCTGGCCATCCTGCCCTCCAGGTAGGCGGCCCAGTAGCGGGCTCGGTCGCGCTCGGCGGTCGGTACCCGGCGGTGGGCGCTGGCGTCGCGGAGGAGCCAGGCGACCGTCTGGAGGTCGGCGCACTCCATGTCCGGGTCGATCGCGGCCGACCAGTAGATGGCGGCGTCGCGAAGCTCCTCGGGCGTGGTCCTGCCCTGGCCGATCTCGCGCAGCAGCTCCCCAACGGTGGCCGCGTCGTCCGGGCCGATCGTCGTCCTCATCAGCATCCGCCGGCTCCTCCCCTCCGTGTGTTCGAGCCTCGCTGTGTTCGAACGTATGTTCGATCACCAGGGCGCCGGAGTCAAGTCCGCTGGCGCAATCTGTGGAGGGCGAGCATGGCCGCGGCCAGGAAGGCGGCGACGGCGCCGGCGCCGGTGAGCACCCGACGCCGGTCCTCCCACACCCACCAGGCCCGGGAGGCCGCCGGTTGGCGCGCCGGCGTCGCCTGGACCCTGGCCAGGCCGGCCGCGGCCAGCGCCCCGGTGGCGGTGGCGGCGTGGCGCTCCACGACCGTCGGCGGGCGGGCCAGCAGCGCGGCCACAGCGGCCGGGGCGACGTAGGCCGGCAGCCGCTGGCCGGTCCGGACCGAGCGGCCGGGGCCGAAGCCCCAGTCGAGCATCCGGCCGGCGTCGGCGGCGTTGTCGGGGCTGTGCAGGACGACCGCGATCAGGGTCCGCCGGCCACGGGTGGCCGCGGCGGCCAGGCAGTGGCCGCCGTCGTCGGTGAAGCCGGTCTTGACCCCGACCGCGCCCCGGTAGCCGAGCAGGAACCGGGAGTGGGCGGCGAGGGTCACGTGGCGGCCGTTCGGCGTGGTGAAGGTGGCGTGGCGCATCCGCACCACCCGGGCCAGCCAGCGGTCCCGGAGCACGGCCCTGGCCAGGATGGCCAAATCGAAGGCGGTGGAGCGGTGGCCGCGGGCGTCGAGCCCGTGGGGGTTGCGCCAGGAGGAGCCGCGCAGGCCGAGCAGCCGCGACTCGGCGTCCATGGCCCTGGCGAACCGGGCCACCGACCCGCCGGCGGCCTCGGCCAGCATCACCGCCACGTCGTTGGCGGACACGATCATCAGGGACCTGAGGGCCTGGTCGACGGTGAGCCGCTGGCCGCGCTTGAGGGCCAGGCGGCGGGCCGGCTGGCGGACCGACGCCCGCGAGGCCACCGTGACCCCGTCCAGGCCGAGGCTGGCCCGGACGGCCAGGGCCGTCAGCATCTTGGTCAGGCTGGCCGGCGGCGCCGGCGTCCGGCTCCGGCGACTCCACAGCACGGCCCCGCTCGCCGGGTCGACCAGGATCGCGTACCTGGCCCGGACCTCCCGCCCCGGCCCCGGGGCGGCCCGCGACGCCGAGGTGGCCGAGGCCGCCGGGGCGGCCCGCGCGGCCTGGCCCGGCAGCAGCCCGGCGGCCAGGATGGCGGCGACCAGGAGCAGCCGGAGCAGCCGGAGCGGCGGGGTGCGGCGCGTGCGCATGACGGCCGCAGTCTCGCACCGGTGGACGAGCCGGACAAGGAAGTCGCTTCGGTTACGAACGGGCCGGCATCCATTACAATCATCCGTCGGTCCATTCTCCCGAGCCCAGGAGCCTGCCAGCATGCGCGTCACCGTGATCGGCGCCGGCCACGTCGGCCTCGTCACCGCCGCCTGCCTCGCCCACGTCGGCCACGACGTCATGATCGACGACGACGACGCCGCCAAGCTGGACCTCGTCCGCGAGGGCCGGTCCTGGTTCTACGAGCCGGGCCTCCAGGAGCTGCTGGGCGACGTGGTCAAGGGTGGCCAGGTGCGGATCGCCGGCGACAAGGCCGAGGCGGTCGGCCACGGCACGGTGATCTTCATCTGCGTGGGCACCCCGAGCCGGGGCGACGGCAGCCCCAACCTGGCCTTCGTGGAGACGGTGGCCCGTGAGGTCGCCCGCAGCCTGCCTCCCGGCCAGTTCCGCCTGGTCTGCGAGAAGTCCACCGTGCCGGTCCAGACCGGCGAGCGGGTCGCCCAGGTGATCGCCCGCGAGGCCCCGCCCGAGGCCGACTGGGAGGTCGCCTCCAACCCCGAGTTCCTGCGCGAGGGCTCGGCCATGGTCGACACCCTCGACCCGGACCGCGTGGTCGTCGGCACCACCTCGGAGCGGGCCGAGGCCGTCCTGCGCGAGCTCTACACGCCGATCCTGGAGCGCTCGGGCGCGCCGTTCCTGGCCACCGACCGGGCCACCGCCGAGCTGATCAAGCATGCCTCCAACGCCTTCCTGGCCACCAAGATCAGCTTCATCAACTCGGTGGCCAGGGTGTGCGAGCGGGCGGGTGCCGACGTCGAGCTGGTGGCCAGGGGCATGGGCCTGGACCCGCGCATCGGCGTCCACTTCCTCAAGGCCGGCGCCGGCTACGGCGGCAGCTGCTTCCCCAAGGACGTGGCCGCCTTCGCCCACCGCTCCCGTGAGCTGGGCGTGGACTTCGGCATCCTCAACGAGGTGGCCAAGATCAACCACGAGGCCAGGCGGGCCGTGGTCGACAAGGTGCGCGACGCCCTCTGGCACCTGGACGGCAAGCGGGTCGGGATGCTGGGGCTGTCGTTCAAGCCCAACACCGACGACCTGCGCGAGGCGCCCGCCATCGACGTGGCCCGCGACCTGCTGGCCGACGGCGCCCAGGTGGTCGCCTACGACCCGGTGGCCGGCGCCCTGGCGGCCAGCCAGGTTCCCGGCCTCGAGCTGGCCGACAAGGCGGTCAAGGTCGCCGAGGGCGCCCACGCCGTGGTCGTGATGACCGAGTGGGCGGAGTTCGGCGAGCTGGAGCCGGCCGAGCTCCGCGCCCGCATGGCCTACCCGATCCTGGTCGACGCCCGCAACGCCCTGGACGCCGAGGCCTTCCTGGCCGCCGGGTTCACCGTGGCCGGGGTGGGGCGTCCGGTGCGGTCCCTCGACGGGGGCAGCTGACGTGCCCAGGGCCCTGGTCACCGGCGGCGCCGGCTTCCTCGGGTCCCACCTGTGCCGGCGGCTGCTGGCCGAGGGCTGGGACGTCGTCTGCATGGACAACTTCATCACCGGCCGGCCCAACAACGTGGCCGACCTCGTCGGCGAGCGGTTCCGGCTGGTCAGCGTGAACGTGACCGACTTCATCCACGTGCCCGGCCCGGTGGACGCCGTGCTCCACTTCGCCTCGCCGGCCAGCCCGATCGACTACCTCAAGTACCCGATCCAGACCCTCAAGGTGGGCGCCCTCGGCACCCACCACGCCCTCGGCCTGGCCAAGGACAAGCAGGCCCGCTTCGTGCTCGCCTCCACCAGCGAGGTCTACGGCGACCCCCAGGTCCACCCCCAGCCCGAGACCTACTGGGGCCATGTCAACCCCATCGGCCCCCGCGGCGTCTACGACGAGGCCAAGCGCTTCGCCGAGGCCCTGGCCATGGCCTACCACCGCACCCACGGGGTCCGGGTCCGCATCGCACGTATTTTCAACACGTATGGGCCTTCGATGCGGATTGATGACGGTCGAGCGTTTTGCACCTTTGCCGTGCAGGCGTTGCGGGGGGAGCCGCTGACGGTGCACGGGGACGGGAGCCAGACGCGGTCGTTGTGCTATGTGGACGACCTGATCGAGGGGATCTGGCGGCTGCTCGGCAGCGAGCTGGTGGGGCCGGTCAACCTGGGGAACCCGGAGGAGGTGACGATGCTCGAGCTGGCCCGGACGGTGGCCCGGGCTGCGGGGGTCGAGGCGAGGATCGAGCTGCGGCCGCGGCCGGTGGACGACCCGGAGGTGCGGCGACCCGACATCACCAGGGCGGTGACCGAGCTGGGCTGGAAGCCTCAGGTAGCGCTGAAGGAGGGGGTCCAGCGGACGGTGCCCTGGTTCCGGCGGGCCCTGGAGGCCGACCAGGGATGACCACCACCAGCACGGCCGGTGACCGCGACACCGGGGTCGCGATGCGCCGGGCGGCGTTCTTCGACGTCGACAAGACCCTGCTGCCAGGGTCCAGCATGTACCTGTTCGCCCGCGGGCTGTACCGGCGCGGGTTCTACGACCTGCGCGACATCGCCGGGTTCGCGTTCGGGCAGCTGGTGTTCCGGCTCACCGGGGCCGAGGGCCGGAAGGGGATGGAGGCGGCCCGCGAGCAGGCCCTGGCCTTCATCGAGGGCAAGCGCCGCGACGACCTCATCCAGATCGGCCACGACATCGTCGTCGAGGTGATCGGGCCCCGCGTCTACCCGGGGATGCGCCGGGTCATCGACGACCACCACGCCCGCGGCGACCGGACCTACCTGGTCACCGCCGCCCCCCAGGAGCTGGCCCAGGGGATCGCCGGCTACCTGGGCATGGACGGGGCCCTGGGGACCAAGGCCGAGCTGGTCGACGGCACCTACACCGGCCGGCTGGTCGGTCCGGTGCTGCACGGCCCGGCCAAGCTGGACGCCGTCGCCCGCCTGGCCGCCGAGCAGGGGATTGACCTACGCCACAGCAGCGCCTACTCGGACTCGGTCAACGACCGGCCGCTGCTGGAGGGCGTGGGCAGGCCGGTGGCCGTCAACCCCGACCGCTACCTGCGCGACCTGGCCGCCGAGCGTGGCTGGCCGGTGCAGGACTTCCGCAGGCGGCGCCGGCTGTGGCTGGTCTGGCTGCCCGCCGGCATGGCCGCCGGGGCCACCACCGCGGCCGCCGCCGTGACCGGCCGCCGCCTGGCCAGCCGCAAGCGGCGTCGCCGCTAGCGGTCGCCCGGGTCGGCGGGTGGGAGGCCGCCCTCGCTGAGGACGGCGGCGACCTCGTCCTCGGAGAGGCCGCGGGTGGCCAGGGCGCGGCGGAGGCGGCGGGCCGCCTCGGCCGGGGAGGTCCAGCCGTCGCGCAGGGGGCCGTGCTCGTGCTCGCCCTCCAGCAGGCCGTCGACGAACCCCTTGGCGTAGTCCCAGGTCACGTAGTGGTCGACCGCCGGCTCGAAGGCCGGCTCGTGCACCCGGGGCTCGCCGTGCTGGAGGATGTGCTCCAGGTTCTCCCGCAGCAGGCTCCAGCCGAAGAAGTGGTCCTCCTCGCAGTCGGGGCAGGAGATGACCACCCCGAGGAAGCCACGCTGCTCCAGGGCCGCCCGGAACTCGGCCAGGTCGGCCAGGTCGTCCAGGAGCGCGGCGCGCTCCTCGTCGTCGATGGGCTCGGGGTGCGAGTCGTCTTGCGGCTCGAACGGGTCGAGGGGGTCGGGCACGGGCAACCTCGGCAGATCAGGCTGATACGTCTCCTGGCATGGTACAGCGGATGCCGGCCGGGCTCTCCTTGACCTCTACAGAACCCCGCTGCTAGCGTCGAGCATGCACCTTCCCCGGGCCCGCCGCGCCAGCGGACGGGTCCGTTTGCCTATCTGCACCCGCAACCGGGTACCCCCGCAGGGAGGAACACATCGTGGCTGAGGTCGAGATCGGCATCGGCAAGAGCGGGCGCCGGGCCTACGGGTTCGACGACATCGCGATCGTGCCCAGCCGCCGGACCCGCGACCCCGACGACATCGACATCTCCTGGGACCTGGACGCCTACCATTTCGAGCTGCCGCTGCTGGCCTCGGCCATGGACGGGGTGGTGTCGCCCCGGATCGCGGTCGAGCTGGGCCGGCTGGGCGGGCTGGGCGTGCTCAACCTCGAGGGCCTGTGGACCCGCTACGAGGACCCCGACCCGGTCTACGCCGAGATCGCCGGCCTGCCCGACGCCGAGGCGACCAAGCGGATGCAGGAGATCTACGCCGAGCCGATCAAGCCCGAGCTGATCGGCCGGCGGGTCTCCGAGATCAAGGCCTCCGGGGTGGTCGCGGCCGCCTCCCTCACCCCCCAGCGGGTGGCCCGCTACCACCAGTTCGCCCTCGACGCCGGCCTCGACATCCTGGTCATCCAGGGCACGGTGGTCTCGGCCGAGCACGTCTCGTCGAGCAGCGAGCCGCTCAACCTCAAGACCTTCATCGCCCACTACGACCTGCCGGTGATCGTCGGCGGCTGCGCCTCCTACGCCACCGCCCTGCACCTGATGCGCACCGGGGCCGCCGGGATCCTGGTCGGGGTCGGGCCCGGGGCGGCCTGCACCACCCGCGGGGTGCTGGGCATCGGCGTGCCCATGGCCACCGCCCTGGCCGACGCGGCCGGGGCCCGCATCCGGCACCTGGAGGAGACGGGCCGCTACGTGCAGGTGATCGCCGACGGCGGCATGCGCACCGGCGGCGACGTGGCCAAGGCGGTCGCCTGCGGGGCCGACGCCGTCATGATCGGCTCCCCCCTGGCCAGGGCGGTCGAGGCTCCGGGGCGCGGTCACCACTGGGGGATGGCCACCTTCCACCCGGACCTGCCCAGGGGGACCAGGGTGCGGACGACCCCGCTGGGCACCCTCAAGGAGATCCTGCTCGGCCCGGCCCCGGTCAACGACGGCAGCATGAACCTGTTCGGGGGGCTGCGGACCTCCATGGCCACCACCGGCTACCAGACGGTCAAGGAGTTCCAGAAGGCCGAGGTGATGGTCGCCCCGTCGCTGCAGACCGAGGGCAAGGTCCTGCAGCGCTCCCAGGGCGTCGGGATGGGGTAGGCAGGGGCCCCGGGGGCGCAGCCCCCCGGGTGTGATCGGGATTCCTAGCTCTGTTCGTCGTCGCCTCGGCGACGACGATTGATCACCTGCCGGTCCCAGCCGCGGTGGACCGAGCAGAAGCTGTCGGGGTTGTAGCGCGACAGCCGCGTCTCGCAGCCTTCGGCGGCGCAGGTCCGCGCCGCCCCGAACGAGCGCACCGCCGGGTCGGCGCCGGGCGCCCGCCGCCGGATGGGCGCGGCGACCGGGCCGGTGGCCTCGCCCTCGGGCTCGGCGGCGCCGTTGTCCTCCGGCTCTGTCACCGTCGTCACCTCCGCCAGAAAACAAAAAAGCACCACACACCCGTGGTCGGGTGTGTGGTGCGAGGTCTGGGCACCAAGGGACGGCCACGTCCCTTTCACGATCAAGGTACTCCTGCCCCAGCCGAGCCAGCAATCCGCCGCGGGAGTTGGCTATCCTGCGCCCATGACGACCTCGGCGCCCGGCCACGACACCGTCCTGGTGCTCGACTTCGGCGCCCAGTACGCCCAGCTCATCGCCCGCCGCATCCGCGAGTGCCACGTGTTCTCCGAGGTCGTGCCCTGCGACGTCGACCCGGCCACGGTCCGCGCCCACGACGCCAAGGCCCTGGTCCTCTCCGGCGGCCCCAGGTCGGTCTACGAGCCGGGCGCCCCGGCCCTGGACCCGCGCCTGCTGGAGCTGGGCATCCCGGTGCTCGGGCTCTGCTACGGCCAGCAGGCCATGGCCCAGGCGCTGGGCGGCCGGGTCGAGGCCACCGGGGTCAGGGAGTACGGGCGCACCCGCCTGCGCGCCCGGCCGGACGGCAGCCTGCTCTTCGCCGACCTGCCGACCGAGCAGGTCGTGTGGATGAGCCATGGCGACACCGTCACCGCCGCCCCGCCCGGGGCCAGGGTCGTGGCCAGCACCGACGCCTCCCCGGTGGCCGGGTTCGAGGACCCGGAGCGGGGCCTGTACGGCGTCCAGTTCCACCCCGAGGTCGCCCACACCGAGCGGGGCATGGACCTGTTCAGGAACTTCCTGTACGGGGCGGCCGGCTGCCGGCCCAACTGGACCAGCGTCTCGATCATCGAGGAGCAGGAGGCCGCGGTCCGCTCCCGGGTCGGCGACGCCCAGGTGCTGTGCGCCCTGTCGGGCGGGGTCGACTCCTCGGTGGCCGCCCTGCTCGTCCACCGGGCGGTCGGGGACCGGCTGACCTGCGTCTTCGTCGACACCGGGCTGCTGCGGCACGGCGAGGCCACCCAGGTCGAGGAGACCTTCCGGCGCGACTTCAAGGTCAACCTGGTCCACGTCAAGGCGGCCGACCGGTTCCTGGAGCGCCTGGCCGGGGTGACCGATCCCGAGGCCAAGCGCAAGGCCATCGGCAACGAGTTCATCCGCGTCTTCGAGGAGGTCGCCAGGGACCACGGCGACGCCCGCTACCTGGTCCAGGGCACCCTGTACCCGGACGTGGTCGAGTCCGGCGGCAGTCGCAACGCCACCATCAAGAGCCACCACAACGTCGGCGGCCTGCCCGAGCGAATGGACCTGGAGCTGGTCGAGCCGCTGCGCCTGCTGTTCAAGGACGAGGTCCGCCGGGTCGGCACCGAGCTCGGCCTGCCCGCCGACGTCGTCGGGCGCCAGCCCTTCCCCGGCCCCGGCCTGGCCGTGCGGATCGTGGGCGAGGTCACCGCCGAGCGGCTGGAGACCCTGCGGGCGGCCGACCGGATCGTGCTCGAGGAGATCCGCCGGGCCGGGCTGGACCGGGAGCTGTGGCAGTGGTTCGCGGTGCTGCCGGCGGTCCGGACCGTTGGGGTCATGGGCGACGGCCGCACCTACGCCTACCCGATCGTGCTCCGGGCCGTGACCAGCCAGGACGCCATGACGGCGGACTTCGCCCGCCTGCCCTGGGAGGTGCTGGAGCGCATCTCGACCCGGGTCGTGGGCGAGGTCCCCGGCGTCAACCGGGTCGCCTACGACGTCACCTCCAAGCCCCCGGGCACGATCGAGTGGGAGTGAACGGCCTGGACTCGGCCGTTGGCCGACGGCCAATAGACTCCGACCGGCAGATTCGCCGGTCGGCTAGCCGTGCCGGGCGCGGAGGTCGCCGACCAGGCGGGCGGTGACCGGGGCGTCGGTGCCGGCGCGCCCGGCGGCGCGCAGGATGGTGCCGCCGATGGCGTCCAGCTCGATCGGCCGGCCGGCGGCGGCGTCCTTCTGCATCGAGGACCGCATGGGGTCGGGGACCCGCTCGAGGATGCCCACGGTGGCCGTCTCGTCCAGGTCGACCCCGTCGGCCCGGGCGGCGGCGGCGATCTCGTGGACCACCGCCACCAGCTCGTCCCAGTGCCCGGCCCTGGCCTCCCCGACGGGGGCGGCGGTCCAGGTGGTGACCAGGGCGATCGGGGCCAGCACGGCCAGCTTGGACCAGAGGGCGCCGGCCTCGTCGTCGCGCACGGTCACGTCCAGGCCGGTCTCGGCCAGCCGGGCCGCCAGCTCGTCGACCCGGCGCCGGGGCGCCTTGCCGGCGGCCAGCTCGACCACCGCGAACGGGGAGGCGTGCTCGATCACGCCGGGTCCGACCCGGGTCGACTCGACCCTGATCGTGCCGGTGGCGACCTGGTCGGGTGGGTAGCGTCCGCGCAGCCAGGCGACGTGGTCGAGGCCGTTGAGGAACGGCACCACCAGGCCGTCGCCGAGCGCCTCGGCCGGGACGGCCTCGACCGCCTCGGTGAGCTGGGTCGCCTTGACGGTGACGAAGCACAGGTCCACCGGGTGGTCGAGCCGGGTGGCCGCCTCCACCCGCACCCGGGCGTCGCCCAGGGCCGGGCTGCGCAGCTCCAGGCCGTTGGCGGCCAGGTGGGCGGCGGTGGCCGGCGGGGCCAGGCAGGTGACCTGGTCGCCCCGCCTGGCCAGCAGGGCCGCCAGCAGCCCCCCGACCCCGCCCGGTCCCAGGACCGCCACCCGGGCCGGCGGCAGGGGAGCGGTCACGGCTGGCGCGCGGCCAGCCAGGGGTAGCGCTCGGTGTCCTGGCCGGCGTAGTCGGGGTCGAGGTAGATGAAGCAGCGCTGGATCTTCCCGTCGCGGATCTCGAACACGTCGCACCAGCGGCCGGCCCCGTGCTCGGGGTCGCCGGCCCGCCAGGGCCCGTCCCGGTGCTCGCCGTGGCTGGTCCCCTCCACGGCGAGCACGTCGCCGCCGGTGAAGACCCAGTTGAACAGCTCGTAGTGGTGCTCGATGGCCTTGAGGGTGCCGCCGACGTCGCCGAACATCTGGCCGATCTGCTCCCGGCCCTTGGCCACCCCCCACTTGGGGAAGTAGACCTGGGCGTCGTCGGCGAACAGGTCCAGGATGCTGCCCCCGTCGGCGGTCACCCCGGCCCGGTCGAACGCCTTCAGGTACTCGACGACCAGCGCCTTGCGGTCCTCGTCGGTCATCGGCTTGCCGGTGTCGGCCATGGCTGGTTCCTTTCTGACGACGCTCGTGGTCAGCTGACGGGCTGCGGCTCGGTGACCTGCTCGGCGTGGGCGGCCCTGGCCGCCCGGTGGGCCAGGGCGAGGATGGGGCCGAGGGTGGCCCCGCCGGCCCAGTAGGCCTGGGCCGAGGCCGAGGCGACGCAGTTGCCGACCCCGTACAGGCCGGGGATGGGGCGGTCCTGGTCGTCGAGGACCTGGCCGTCGGGGGTGGCCTTGGGGCCGCCCTTGGTGTCGAGGGTCCCACCGGTGACCAGGGCGGCGTAGTAGGGGCCGGTGTCGGCCAGCGGCCACATGGTGGGGTTGGCCCGGCCCGGCTCCTCCTTGACCACGCCGTTGAACAGCTGCTCGACGGCCCGCTCGCCCCGGCCGAAGTCGGCGTCGCGGCCGGTGGCGGCCAGCTCGTTGAACCGGGCCACGGTCGCCTCCAGGGCGGCGGTGAAGTCGTCGGCCAGGCGCAGCCCGCCGGTCACCTCCGCGTAGCGGCCCAGGCGCTCGTCGATGGCCGCGGCCAGCCCGGCCAGGTCGTCGCCGCGGGTCACGTGGGCGTCGTCGGTCCCGGGCGGGACGATCAGCCGGCCGTACTCGTCGCTGGCCGAGTGGTCCTGGCTGCGCTGGTCCCAGATGGCCACCAGCACCAGGTAGGGGTACTCGGCCCTGGCCGGGTCCCAGCGGAAGAAGGTCTGGGCCAGCTCGTTGTAGGCCAGCTTCTCGTTGACCACCCGCCGGCCCCGCTTGTCGACCCAGAGCATCGAGTCGCCGGCCACCGAGAACATCCCCGACATGGCCGGGTCGCGGGCGACCGCCTTCTCCAGCGACACCGGGCACATCCAGGCGTAGTTCATGTTGCGGAGCTGGGCGCCGAGGGCGCCGGCGATGTAGACGAAGTCGCCCTCGTTGGAGGCGGCGGCGCAGCCGCCGTACACGGGCACGTTGAGGAAGTTCTGTCGCAGCTCCGGGTCGTGGGTGAAGCCGCCGGTGGCGAAGACGACCGCCTTGGCCGCGCCGACCCTGACGGTGGCGCCGTCGGCGGTGGTGGCCTCCACCCCGACCACCCGGCCGCCCTCGTCGCGGACCACCCGCTGCACCCGGTGCCCGGTCCTGACCTCGACCCCGTCGCGCTCGGCGGCCGCGCTCAGGGTCCGGATGGCCACCGCGCCCCCGTCCGACATGGTCTCGCGGGCCTCCTTCGGCACCAGGACCCGGCCGGTCGGCGCCTTGTCCTCGGGCAGCTCGCACCAGTAGTCGGGCACGGGGGCGCAGTGCCGGTAGGGCAGGGCGCCGCGCTCGGCCAGCAGCTCGGTCGCGGGCGAGGCGCCGTCGTAGATGGCCTCGCACATCGCGTACTCCCACTCGGTCAGGCCGAAGCGGGGGGCGTCCGGCCGGTAGCGGTGGGGCCGGGCCAGCCGGGCCATGTAGCGCAGGCAGTCGTCCTTGGGGTCCTCCAGCCCGAGCTCGCGCATCGGCTGGTTGTTGGGCACCCAGTACCAGAAGGCGGCCTTGCGGGCGGTCCCGCCGAGCTCGGGCGCCTTCTCGAGCACCAGCACGCGGTCGCCCAGCCAGCGGGCGAACAGCGCCGTGGGCAGGCCGGCCCCGCCCCCGCCCACGACCACGATGTCGTAGGTCGCGTCGAAGCCGTCGGGGCCGGTGGCGGGTCGCGCCGATTCGCGGGGGGCCGTGGGCGGGGACGCTGCCTCCATCGCCGATCTCCCTTGATGGCCGGGAATATAGCGGTCCGAGCAGTATCCACCGCCCCGGGCGGACGGGGTAGGGGCGGGGATCCCGGGGGGCTCGAGCCTGGCCTCGGCGGACCGGGGTCAGGCGGCCCGGCGGGAGCTGAGCGCGGTCAGCAGCTCGGGCTGGTGGCCGGTGAGCCAGGCCGCGCCCAGGCCGAGGCCGACCCGCCACAGCCAGGCGCCGTAGACGACCGCCGCCGGGCAGGCCAGGACCAGCGCCGGCGGCCAAAGGACCAGGCCGACCGCCACCAGGGCGAGCACCGGCAGCAGGAGGACGCCCTGGGCGGCGAAGGCGACCATCTGCACCACCCCGACCAGGCAGCCCTGCCCGGTCCCCTGGACCGCCCACAGGTTGCTGGCGTCGTCGGGCAGCGGGTAGGCGAAGCGCACCGAGACCACGTCGGCCACGCCCAGCGACAGGGCGAGCACGCCCACGCCCAGGCAGAGCGCCACCGGCACGTACAGCCAGCCGCCGGTGACGGCGGCCAGGACCAGGGCCAGGGCGGCCGTGGCCACCGTGCCGGTCAGCATCGAGGCCAGGTTCCTGCCGGTCAGGTCGCCACGCGGGTCGGCGCCGGCGACCACCTGGGTCCAGTAGGCGGGGCCGTCGAAGCCGAACTGGTTGAGGCTGTTCTGGGCGGCCAGGAAGGCCATGGTCTGGGCGGCCAGCACGATCCAGGGATGCTGGAGGCCGTCGGTGACGGCCACGAACGCGACCAGGCCCAGGCCGAGCAGGCAGCTGATCACCCAGCCGACCCGCAGCCGGGGGTGCCGGGCCAGGTAGCGCAGCTCCTTGGCGGCCACCGCGCCCCGATGGTCGGCGGGGAGCAGCCGGCGCAGCGGGCGCGGGAACAGGCCGGCCGGCTGCCGGGCGCGGCGCCTGGCCGCCGGCTCGGCGGTGGTCAGCACCCGGTCCAGGCTCCGCCACCACCACCAGCCGAGCAGGACCACGGCCAGGGTGGCGCCGGCCAGCTCGGCCGTGGCGGCCAGCAGCCGGCCCTGGCCGCCGTTGACCAGCGCCCGGGCGGCCAGGCCGGGGGGCAGCCAGCCGAGCGCCCGGGCCAGCGGCCGCAGCGCCTCCAGGTCGGACCGCTCCAGCCGCTCGGCCAGCCGGGCCCCGACCTGGAGGGCCAGGTTGAAGCCGAGCGCGATCACCGACACGAGCACGATCACCAGGTCGCGGGCCCGGCGCGAGCGCAGCTGGTGGGACAGGGCGGTGAGCAGGGCCCGCGACCCGACGATGCACAGGGCGAACTGGACCAGCACCGCCGCCACCACCAGCACCATCCCGGGGCCCAGGGTGGCGAACCCGACCACAGCCCCGCCGAGGGCGACCAGCGTGCACAGGGGGGCAACGCCCACGCAGGCGGCCAGCGACAGCCCGGCCACCAGCTGCCCGGGGCGCAGCGGCAGCAGGGCCAGCCGGGAGGGGTCAAGGCTGGCGTCGCCAGCGAAGCTGAGCAGCGGGAACAGCCCCCAGCCGCAGAACACCAGCAGGAACACGGCCTCGACCAGGATCAGGCCGGCCGCCGGCTCGGCCCGCGGCACCAGGGCCAGCAGCAGGAACCCGCCGAAGGCCAGGGGCAGCCCGGCCAGCGCGCCCAGGGCCAGGCCGACCTGCTGGGGCCAGTTGCTGCGGCGCAGCCCGTTGCGGAGCAGGGCCAGCTTCAGGCCGACCAGGTGCCCAGCCAACCCAGCTCCTCGGCGCCGGCGTGGCTCGCCCCGACCAGCTCCACGAAGGCGTCCTCGAGGCTGCGCCCGGCCCGCACCTGGTCGGTCGGCCCCTCGGCGATGAGGCGGCCCAGGTGCATGATCCCGACCCGGTCGCAGAGCCGCTCCACCAGCTCCATGACGTGGCTGGAGAAGACCACCGTGGCCCCGCCGGCGGTGTAGCGCTCCAGCAGGCCGCGGATGGTCCGGGCCGACACCGGGTCGATGGCCTCGAACGGCTCGTCCAGGAACAGCACCCGAGGGGCGTGCAGCAGGGCCGAGGCCAGGGCGATCTTCTTGCGCATCCCGTGGGAGTAGTCGACCACCAGGGTCCCGGCGGCGTCGGCCAGGCCCAGCACCGCCAGCAGCTCGGAGGCCCGGGTCTCCACCACCGGCGCCGGGATGCCCCGCAGCAGCCCGTTGTAGGTGAGCAGCTCCGCCCCGGTGAGCCGGTCGAACAATCTGAGATCCTCGGGCAGCACCCCGATCCGCCGCTTGGCCGCCACCGGGTCGCGCCACACCTGGACCCCGTCGATCAGCACCAGCCCGGCATCGGGCCGCAGCAGCCCGGTCACCATCCCCAGGGTGGTCGTCTTCCCGGCCCCGTTGGGCCCGACCAGCCCGAAGAAGCACCCGTGGGGGATGTCCAGGTCGATCCCGGCCACCGCCACCTTGGCCCCGAACGCCTTGCGCAGCCCCCGCACCGACAACGCGGCCGGCGGGCGTCCAACCCCTGGCGTCGGTTCCCCTGCCCTCACACGGCCAAGCCTATCCCGTCCCGCTCGTATACTGCCGGCGTGGACCCATCGCCGGCGCCGGACGGAACGGGCGCGTCCCCTGACCTGCTGGACGGGCTGAACGACGCTCAGCGGCTGGCCGTGCTGGCCACCGAGGGGCCGACGCTGATCGTGGCCGGGGCCGGGTCGGGCAAGACCCGGGTGCTGACCCACCGGATCGCGCACCTGATCAAGGACCTGCGGGTGCCGCCAACGGCCGTGCTGGCCATCACCTTCACCAACAAGGCGGCCCGGGAGATGCAGGAGCGGCTGCGGCAGCTGGTCGGGCCGGTGGTCAAGGCGATGTGGGTGTCGACCTTCCACTCGGCCTGCGTCCGGATCCTGCGCCGCAGCGGCTCGCGCCTGGGCTACACCTCCAGCTTCAGCATCTACGACGAGGGCGACGCCGAGCGGCTGATGGCCCAGGTCGTGCGGCAGCTCGACTACGACCCCAAGCGGCTGTCGGCCCGGTCCATGCGCCACGGGGTCAGCGCGGCCAAGGACCAGCTGATCGACCCCGAGATGCTGGCCGACCGGGCCGTGGGCTGGTTCGAGAAGAAGGTCGCCGAGGCCTACCGGCTCTACCAGCGGCGGCTGGCCGAGTCGAACGCGGTCGACTTCGACGACCTCATCATGCAGACGGTGCGGCTGTTCCAGGAGCACCCGGACGTGCTCGCCGAGTACCAGCGGCGCTTCCGCTACGTGCTGGTGGACGAGTTCCAGGACACCAACGTCGCCCAGTACGAGCTGCTCAAGCTGCTCGCCGCCGAGCACCGCAACCTGTCGGTGGTGGGCGACGGCGACCAGTCGATCTACGCCTTCCGGGGGGCCACGGTCCGCAACATCCTCGACTTCGAGGCCGACTACCCCGAGGCCAACGTCATCCTGCTCGAGCAGAACTACCGCTCCACCCAGACCATCCTGTCGGCCGCCAACGCCGTGATCGCCAACAACCTGGAGCGCAAGCCCAAGAACCTGTGGACGGCCATCGGCTCGGGCAACCCGATCGTGCGCTACCAGGCCGAGAACGAGCACGACGAGGCCGCCTTCGTGGTCGAGGAGGTCGAGCGGCTGCACGAGGCCGGCCTCGGCTACGGCAAGGTGGTCGTCTTCTACCGGACCAACGCCCAGTCGCGGCCCCTGGAGGAGGTGTTCGTCAAGGCCGGCCTGCCCTACAAGATCGTCGGCGGGGTCAAGTTCTACGACCGGCGGGAGGTCAAGGACCTGCTCGCCTACCTCAAGGCCACGGTCAACCCGCTGGACACGGTCAGCCTGCGCCGCGTCCTGAACGTGCCCCGGCGCGGCATCGGCGACACCTCCGAGCGGGCCATCGACCGGTTCGCCACCGAGGAGGGCATCCCGTTGGGGGACGCCCTGCGGCGGGCCGGCGAGGTGCCGGGCCTGGGCGCCCGCCAGGTCCGGGCGGTGGCCGACTTCGTGGCCGTGCTCGACGAGCTGGCCGCCGGGGTGGCCGAGGGCCGCTCCCCGAGCGTGCTCGTCCAGGACGCCTGGACCCTGTCGGGCCTGATGCGCGAGCTGGAGGCCGACACCTCGATCGAGGGCCAGGGCCGGGTCGAGAACGTCCGCGAGCTCCAGTCGGCCGCCGAGGAGTACGAGCTGCGCGAGGGCCTGGAGGCCGAGCCGACCCTGGCCGGCTTCCTCGAGTCGATCGCCCTGGTCACCGACGCCGACCAGGTCGAGGCGGGCAGCCAGTCGGTCACCCTGATGACCCTGCACACGGCCAAGGGGCTGGAGTACCCGGTGGTGTTCATCGTCGGCCTGGAGGAGAACGTGTTCCCCCATGTCCGCTCCATCGGCGAGCCGCGCGAGCTGGAGGAGGAGCGGCGGCTGGCCTATGTGGGCATCACCAGGGCCAGGGAGCGGCTGTACCTGACCAACGCCTGGAGCCGGACCCTGTTCGGCGCGACCAGCTACAACCTGCCCTCCCGGTTCCTCAAGGAGGTGCCCGAGGAGCTGGTCTCGGTCGCCCCCGCCCAGGGCCGGGCCAGCGCCGCCCGGTCGCTCCCGGCCGGCTGGGGCGACGCCAGCCCGGCGTTCGGGGCCGGGCGCAGCAGCTTCAACGCCCGGCCCCATCCGCCGGTCTCCTTCGACCGCCAGCCGACCCCGGCCGAGCGGCTGGCCGGCCGCCAGCGGGGCGCCCTCGACCTGGGCCTGACCCCCGGCGACGAGGTCGTCCACCGCCAGTGGGGTCGGGGCACGGTGGCCGCCGTTTCGGGCCGGGGCGAGCGGGCCATGGCCGAGGTCGACTTCCCGGGGCTGGGCCGCAAGCGCCTGCTGCTGCGCTATGCACCCCTCACTCGGCCCTGACCCCGTGAGGGCGGCGGCCAGCAGGCTGGTCGGATCACCCCGCCGGAGCGCCTGTGCATTCCTAACCACTGCTGTCCTAGCCCGGCGATACCGTTGCGCCCATGGAGCCCATTGGTGCATATGGAGCCGACTCGGCCGGATCAGGATGCGTCACCATGACCGCGGTGATCCAGGCCTACCGGTTCGCCCTCGACCCCACCCCACGACAGCGGCGCGTCCTTGCCTCCCACTGTGGCGCCGCCCGCTATGCCTACAACTGGGGATTGCGGCTGGTCCAGCAGCGCATGGAGCAGGGTCGGGCCGGTGAGGACGTCGAAGTGCCGTGGACCCTGTCCAAGTTGCGGCGGGAGTGGAACCAAACCAAAACGCAGATTGCCCCCTGGTGGGCCGAGAACAGCAAGGAGGCGTACTCCTCCGGCCTGGATGGGCTGGCCCGCGCCCTCAAGAACTGGACCGACCACAGAAGCGGCCGGCGCAGAGGCCGCCGCATGGGCTTCCCCCGACCCAAGCGAAAAGGCCATTGCCGGGACGCCTGTCGGTTCACCACCGGCCAGATCAAGGTGTTCCCCGACCGCAGGCATATCCAGCTTCCGCGGATCGGCGTCCTCAAGACCCACGAGTCCACAAGGAAGCTGGCCCGTCGCCTTGAACAGGGTACTGCCCGAATCATCGCCGCCACCATCAGCCGCCAGGCTGACCGCTGGTTCGTCTCCTTCACCGTCGAGGTGCAACGGCATATCCCAACCGGCAACGGCAAGGCGGGCGTGGTCGGAGTGGACGTCGGTGTCCGCCACTTGGCCGTGCTGTCCACTGGTGTGGTGGTTCCCAATCCCCATGCGGTCCAACGGTCTCTGCGCAAGATGCGGCGGCTCAACCGGGAACTTCATCGCCGCAAGCTGGGCTCTCGCCGTCGCGGCCAGACCCGACGGCGGCTCGCGCGGGTCCATGCCCGGGCGGCCAACGTGCGCCGCGATGCCCTCCACAAGCTCACTACCATCCTCGCCACCCAGCACGGCACCATCGTCGTCGAGCAACTCAACCTGGCCGGGATGGTCCGAAATCGCCACCTGGCCCGTGCCCTGGCCGATGCCGGCCTGGCCGAACTGCGCCGCCAGCTCTACTACAAGACCGACTGGTATGGTAGCCGGCTCGTCGTCGCCGACCCCTTCTATCCCTCGTCCAAGACGTGCTCGGCCTGTGGCTGGGTGAAAGCCAAGCTCACCCTTGCCGAGCGCACCTTCACCTGTGAGGCCTGCGGACTGCGGCTCGACCGGGACCTGAATGCTGCCCGCAACCTCGCCATGCTCGCAGAGCACGTCGCCCAGAGTGGCTGGGAGACACAAAACGCCCGTGGAGCCGACCGTAAGCCCCAGCTTGCTGGGCAGGTGGCCATGAAGCGGGAAGCCGGCGGCCCGGGTGGGCGTGAGGCCGGCAACGCAGCATTCCGTAAGGATGCTGCTACACGGCGTAGCGCAGCAGCAGGCTGCCCTTCGGCGTCGCCCTGGTCGGCGTCGGCTGGCCGCGACCAAGCTGCGACAGTATGGTGAGGCTCATGCTGGTCACCCCGTTCACCGAGCTGCTCGAGGCCAGGCTGCCGATCCAGCAGGCCCCGATGGGCGGGGTCACCACCCCGGAGCTGGTCGCGGCGGTGGCCGGGGCGGGCGCGGTCGGCATGGTCCCGGCCCAGATGCTCCCGGCCGACGCCCTGGCCGCCCTGCTCGACGACCTGGCCGGGCGCACCTCCGGGGTGGTCGGGGTGGCCTTCCTGCTGCCGTTCGGCGCCGACCCGGCCGCTGTCGAGGTCGCCGCGGCCGGGGCGCGGCTGGTCGACTTCTACTACGGCGACCCCGACCCGGCCCTGGTGGCCCGGGTCCACAAGGGCGGGGCGCTCGCCTCCTGGCAGGCCGGCTCGGTGGCCGAGGCCCGGGCGGCGGCCGACGCCGGCTGCGACCTGGTCGCCGTCCAGGGGATGGAGGGCGGCGGGCGCATCCGGGGCCGGGTCGCCCTGCTGCCGCTGCTGGCCGAGGTCCTGGACGCGGTCGAGGTCCCGGTGGTCGCCGGCGGCGGCGTCGCCACCGCCCGCGGGGTCGCGGCCTGCCTGGCCGCCGGCGCCTCCGCGGTCCGGGTGGGGACCAGGCTGCTGGCCACCGAGGAGGCCGGCGCCCACCCCGCCTACGTCGCGGCCCTGCTGGAGGCCGGGGCCGAGGACGCCGTCCTCACCGACGCCTTCTCGGTCATGTGGCCGCCGGGCCCCGAGCCGCACCGCACCCTGCGCTCGGCCCTGGAGGCGGCCGAGGCGTTCGACGGCCAGGTCGTGGGCGAGACCCGCATGGGCGCGACCACCCTCCCGGTGCCCCGCTTCGGCGTCCCCTGCCCCAACCGCGACACCACCGGCGAGATCGCCGCCATGGTCCACTACGCCGGCCAGGGCGTCGGCGCCACCCACGAGGTCCTCCCCGCCGCCCAGGTCGTCACCGCCCTGGCCGACGACGCCGAACGCCTCCTCCGCCGCTGGAGCTGACCGCCCCGTCGGGGCGGTCTGGCACCATCGGGGGATGCGCCTCCGGATCTATCTCGACGTGCTCCGCACGCCCTCGGTGACCCGACTGCTGTCCTCGGCGGTGGTGGGACGGATGCCCACGGCCATGGCCGGGCTGGCGATCGTGCTGCTGGTCCGGGCGCACGGCGGCTCCTACGCGGTGGCCGGCATGGTGGCCGGGGCCTACTCGGTCGCCCTGGCCCTGACCTCGCCGCTGCTGGGGCGGCTGGTCGACCGGGTCGGGCAGACCCGGGTCCTGGCCGGCTGCGCGGTGGTCAGCGCCCTCGGGTTCGGCACCCTGGCCGCGGTCGGCGGCAGCGTCCCGCCGGTCGTGCTGGCCGCGCTGGCCGCCCTGACCGGGGCGGCGATCCCGCCGATCGGGGCCTGCATGCGCGCCCTGTGGTCGGACCTGCTCGGCCACGACGGCCGGCTCCAGGCCGCGTTCGCGGTCGAGTCGACGGTGCAGGAGCTGATCTTCGTCGTCGGCCCGCCGCTGGTCGCCCTGCTGGCCGCCGCCTTCTCCCCGGCCGCGGCCCTGCTCGGCACCGCCGCCCTGCTGCTGGCCGGCGTGGGCAGCTTCGCCGCCACCCCGGTGTCGAGGGCCTGGCGCCCCCGGCGCCGCGCCGCCGACTGGGCCGGGCCGCTGCGCAGCCCCGGCATCCGGGCCGTGCTGGCCACCATCGTGCTGCTGGCCGCGGCCTTCGGCACGGTCGAGGTGACGGTGGTGGCCGAGGCCGAGCAGCTCGGCTCGCGCACCCTGGCCGGCCCGCTGCTGGCCCTGTGGGCGGTCGGCAGCATGGCCGGCGGCCTCGTCTTCGGCGCCCGCGCCTCCGACCGCGGGCCCGAGCAGCGCGTGGTCGGCCTGCTCACCCTGGTCGTGGCCGGGATCGGCCTGCTGTCGGTGGCCACCGGCCTGGTCCAGCTGGGCGCCGGCATGGTCCTGGCCGGCCTCGGCATCGCCCCGGCCATCGCCTGCCTGTTCCTGCTGGTCGACCGGCTCGCCCCCGCCGGCACGGTGACCGAGGCCTTCACCTGGGTGACGACCGCCTTCGCGAGCGGGGTCGCGGCCGGCAACGCCCTCGGCGGCGCCCTGGTCCAGCGGACCGGCACCGACCGGGCGTTCCTGGTCGCCGCCGCCGGGATCGCCGCCGGCACCCTGCTGGCCCGCCTGCGCCGGCCCGCCCTGGCCGCTCGCCCCGTCGGAATGCGCGAGGCCCCGGACGGGTTGGGGCGAGCAGGATGATGAGCTACTACTGGCACGCCCGCCGGGAACCGCTGCCGCCCGGGACCAAGCTGTCGCGCGACCTGGTCCGGCGCGTCTGGGGGTTCGCCCGCGACTTCCGCTGGCAGATCGCCGGCTACCTGTTCCTGCTCGGCCTGTCGGCCCTGGCCGCGGTGATCCCCGCGCTGCTGGTCCGGGAGCTGCTCAACGAGGCCATCCCTCAGGGCAGCTTCACCCTGGTCAACCTGATCGGCCTGGCCGCGGTCGGGGTGGCGCTGGCCAACGCCGGGCTCGCCCTCGGCCAGCGGTTCCTGTCCTCGCGCATCGGCGAGGGGCTCATCTACCGGCTGCGCACCAGCCTGTTCGACCACGTGCAGCGCCAGCCGCTCGCCTTCTTCACCCACACCCAGACCGGCGCCCTCACCAGCCGCCTGAACAACGACGTCATCGGCGCCCAGCGGGCCCTCACCGGCACCCTCGGGTCGGTCTTCTCCAACCTCATCAGCCTGGTCACGACGCTGGTCACCATGTTCGTGCTGAACTGGCGGATCACCCTGATCGCGGTCGCCGTGCTGCCCCTGTTCCTGCTCCCGGCCCGGCGGGTGGGGCGCCGCCTGCAGGCCATCACCCGCGAGTCGATGCAGCTCAACGCGGCCATGAACACCACCATGAACGAGCGTTTCAACGTCGCCGGGGCGCTGCTGGTGATGCTGTTCGGCCGCCGCGACCGGGAGCTGGCCGGCTTCGCCGACAAGGCCGCCGGGGTGCGCGACATCGGGGTCCGCTCCGCCCTCTACGGGCAGACCTTCTTCGTGGTCCTGGGCCTGGTCGGCGCCGTGGGCACGGCCGCCGTCTACTGGTTCGGGGCCCGGCAGGTGCTGTACGACCAGCTGCAGGCCGGCGACGTGGTCGCCCTGGCCGCCCTGGTCACCCAGGTCTACGGCCCCCTGACCGCCCTGACCAACGCCCGCGTGGACATCATGACCGCGTTCGTGTCCTTCGAGCGGGTGTTCGAGGTGCTCGACTTCGAGAGCCCGATCCGGGACCGGCCCGGCGCGGTCCCGCTCGACCACCCGGCCGGGCGGATCGAGTTCGACCACGTCGGCTTCCGCTACCCGACCGCCGACGAGTCGACCATCGCCAGCCTCACCGGCGGGGCGGCCGCGGTCGGGGTGGCCGCCGGCGAGCCGGTCCTGCACGACGTCAGCTTCGCCGTCCGCTCGGGCGAGCTGGTCGCCCTGGTCGGCCCGTCCGGGGCCGGCAAGACCACCACCGCCATGCTGGTCGCCCGGGTCTACGACGTCACCGAGGGCGCCGTCCGGGTCGACGGGGTCGACGTGCGCGACCTGGAGCTGGAGAGCCTGCGGGCCGCCATCGGCCTGGTCGCCCAGGACCCGCACCTGTTCCACGACACCATCCTGGCCAACCTCCGCTACGCCAGGCCGGACGCGACCCTCGAGCAGATCGAGGACGCCTGCCGCGCCGCCAGGATCCTCGACCTGGTCGAGAGCCTGCCCGAGCGCTGGGAGACGGTGGTCGGGGAGCGCGGCTACCGGCTGTCGGGCGGGGAGAAGCAGCGCCTGGCCATCGCCCGGCTGCTCCTGGCCGACCCGGCGATCGTGATCCTCGACGAGGCCACCGCCCACCTCGACTCGGAGGCCGAGGTGGCCATCCAGGAGGCCCTGGCCGCCGCCCTCGCCGGCCGGACCAGCCTGGTCATCGCCCACCGGCTGTCGACCATCGTCAACGCCGACCGGATCCTGGTGATCGACCACGGCCGGGTCGTCGAGCAGGGCGCCCACGCCGAGCTGCTCGCCGCCGGCGGCCTCTACGCCGACCTGTACCACACCCAGTTCGGCCGCGCCCCGGCCTCGCCGCCGGTCGACGGGCACGCCGTCAGCCGGGCGGCGACGGCCTGAGATGCCGGACCACGCCGGAGACTCGCCGGAGGGCCCGGAGCTCCTCTACGGCGGCTACGTGTTCGACCTCGACGGGACCGTCTACCTGGGCGAGGAGCTGCTCCCGGGGGCCGGCCGGCTGCTGGCCCGGCTGCGCGAGCTCGAGCGGCGGGTCGTGTTCGTCTCCAACAACCCGACCCACGACCGCGAGATGTACGCCGAGAAGCTGCGCCGGCTCGGGGTCGAGGTGTCGACGGCCGAGGTCCTCAACACGGTGGTGACGATGACGCGCTGGCTGGCGCGTCACCACCCGGACGCGACCGTGTTCCCCATCGCCGAGGCGCCGCTGCGCCGGGCCCTGGCCGAGGCCGGGATCCGGACCTCGGACCGGGCCGAGGAGATCGACCTGGTCGTGGCCAGCTACGACCGCGGCTTCGACTACCGCAAGCTCCAGATCGCCTTCGACGCCATCTGGTACCACCGGCGGGCCCGGCTGGTCGCCACCAACCTGGACCGCTTCTGCCCGTTCCCGGGTGGCCGCGGCGAGCCCGACGCCGGCGCCATCGTGGCCGCCATCGAGGCCTGCACCGGCGCCACCTGCGAGGTCAACGCGGGCAAGCCCGACCCGCTGATGCTGGAGGCGGCCATGGAGCTGCTGGGGCTGGACGCCGGCGACTGCGTCATGGTCGGGGACCGGCTGTCCACCGACATCGCCATGGCCAGGGCCGCCGGCATGCCGTCGGCCCTGGTCCTGACCGGCGAGACCACCGGCCAGATGCTGGCCGCCACGGCCGCCGAGGACCGGCCGACCTGGGTCCTCGACCGGATCGACCGGCTGCTGCCGGCCGCGCTGTGGGCCGGGCCCGGGCCGGCCACCGCGGACTGACCATGGATGGCAGACTCTCCACCTGAGCGCGGGTCGAGCGGTGGGAGTCGCATGAGCGGGAGCACAGATCGGCTGCGGGACGAGTTCGAGGCCTGCTTCGGCCGGCTGGCCGCGATCGGCCGGGACCCGGCGGGCGGCTGGACCCGCCTCGCCTGGACCGACGAGGACCGCGCGGCCCGGGCCTGGTTCCGGTCCGAGGCCAGCGCCCGCGGCCTCACCGTCGACCAGGACCCCGCCGGCAACCTCTGGGCCTGGTGGGGCGGGTCGGGCGCGGGCCCGGATGGGGTGGTGGCCGTCGGGAGCCACCTGGACACGGTCCGGGGAGGGGGGGCCTACGACGGGGCGCTCGGGGTGGTCAGCGGCCTGCTCGCGGTCGGGGAGCTGATCGGGCGGGGGGTGGAGCCGGGCCGGCCGGTGGCGGTGGTGGCGTTCGCCGACGAGGAGGGCGGGCGGTTCGGGGTGCCCACCTTCGGGAGCCGGGTGCTGACCGGGGCCCTCGACCCGGCGGACGTGCTCGAGCGGGCCGACCAGGACGGGGTGACGGCTGCCCGGGCGATGGCCGCCGCCGAGGTCGACCCGGGCCGGGTCGGACCCGACCCGGCCCGGGTGGGCCGGCTGGGCGCGTTCGTGGAGCTGCACGTCGAACAGGGACGCGGGCTGGCCGACCTGGGCCAGCCGGTGGCGCTGGGCACCGGCATCTGGCCGCACGGGCGCTGGCGGCTGACCCTGACCGGCGAGGCCAACCACGCCGGCACGACCCGGCTGGCCGACCGGCGCGACCCGATGCTCGGGCTGGCCGCGGCCGTGCTCGCCGCCCGGGCGGCCGCCACCGAGCTGGCGGCGGTCGCGACCGTCGGCCGCGTCCTGGTCGAGCCGAACTCCAGCAACTCGGTGCCCGGCCGGGTCTCGGCCTGGCTGGACGCGCGGGCCGAGCAGGACCAGACCCTCGACTGGCTGGTGGTCGCCTTCCAGGCCGGGGTCGAGGACGCGGCCGGCCGCAACGGCCTGGCGGTCGAGCTGGACTGCGAGTCCCGCAGCCCGGCGGTCGAGCTCGACCGCGACCTGACCGCCCGGCTGGACGCCCGCCTGCGCGCCGACGGCCTGGAGCCGCCGGCGCTGGCCACCGCCGCCGGCCACGACGCCGCCGCCCTGGCCGCCGCCGTCCCCACCGCCATGCTGTTCGTGCGCAACCCCACCGGCACCAGCCACAGCCCCGAGGAGACGGCCGAGGTCGACGACTGCCTGGCCGGGGTCCGGGCCCTGGCCGCGGCCATCGAGGAGCTGGCGTGCCGCTGAGCACGGCGGGCGCACACGAAACGGTGGTGGAGGTGAGGGTGCGCCAGTGCGCACGGCGGGCGCACACGAAACGGTGGTGGAGGTGAGGGTGCGCCAGTGAGCGCCTGGCATGCCGAGCTTGCCTGGCTGGGTCCCGACCGGGGCGTGGCCGAGCGGGTCCTGGTCGAGGTCGAGGGCGACCGGATCGCGGCCGTGACCGAGGGGGTCGACCCGCCGGCGGGCGCGACCCGGCTGGCCGGCGTCACCATCCCGGGACTGGCCAACGGGCACTCGCACGCCTTCCACCGGGCGCTGCGCGGCCGCACCCACGGGGCCAGCGGCGACTTCTGGAGCTGGCGGGAGCTGATGTACCAGGTCGCGGCCGCCCTCGACCCGGACCGCTACCTGGAGCTGGCCACGGCCACCTACGCCGAGATGGCACTGGCCGGGATCACCGCGGTGGGGGAGTTCCACTACCTGCACCACGACCCGGCCGGCCGGCCGTATGCCGATCCCAACCGGATGGGGGAGGCGCTGGTCGAGGCGGCCGGCCGGGCCGGGGTCCGGCTCACCCTGATCGACACCTGCTACCTGCGGGCCGGGCTCGACGGCCGGCCGCTGGCCGGGGCCCAGGTCCGCTTCGGGGACGGCGACGCCGACGCCTGGGCCGAGCGGGCCGGGGACCTCCGCGACCGCCCGGGGGTCCGGGTGGCGGCCGGCATCCACAGCGTCAGGGCGGTCGACCCGGCGGCCATGGCCACGGTGGCCGCCTGGGCCGCCGACCGCCGGGCCCCGCTGCACCTGCACCTGTCCGAGCAGCGGGCCGAGAACGAGGCCTGCCTGGCCGCCACCGGCCGCACCCCGGCCGCCCTGGCCGACTCGGCCGGGGTGCTCGGCCCGCGGACCACCGCCGTCCACGCCACCCACCTCACCGACGAGGACGTGGCCCTGCTCGGCGCCACCGCGACCACCACCTGCCTGTGCCCCACCACCGAGCGCGACCTGGCCGACGGGGTCGGTCCGGCCGGGGCGCTGGCCGACGCCGGCAGCCCGCTCTGCCTCGGCTCGGACAGCCACGCCGTGGTCGACCTGTTCGAGGAGGCCAGGGCGGTCGAGTTGGACGAGCGGCTGGCCACCGAGCGCCGCGGCCACCACCGCCCGGCCGACCTGCTGGCCGCGGCCACCTCGTCGGGCATGGACGCCCTCGGCTGGGACGCCGGCCGCCTGGCTCCCGGCCACCTGGCCGACCTGGTCACCGTCGCCCTGACCTCACCCCGCCTGGCCGGCACCCGCCCCCCCGACGCCGTGGACCACCTGGTGTTCGCGGCCACCGCCGCCGACGTCACCTCGGTGGTGGCCTCCGGCCGCCAGGTGGTCGCGGACGGCCACCACCTCCTGGTCGGCGACGTCGGCCAGGCCCTGGCCAGCGCCATCGCCGCCCTGCCCGTCACGGCCCCACGCCCGAGGGCGTCCTAGCCCTCGGCAGCTTCAGACCCGGCGGCCCAGCACCACCTGCAACAACCGCTCCGCCGTCGGTTCGGCCTCGTCGTACACGCGGGGGGCGGGGCCGCCGCCGGCGATGTCGACGTGGAGGGTGGCCAGGCCGGAGCGGCGCTGGAAGGGGGAGGAGCGGACGCTGCCGCTCTGGGCCTTGGCCACGGGGACGACCGTGGTGACCCGGATCGCCACTCCGACCCGGGCGTAGAGGAAGCCGTTGCCGGCCGCGTGGCCCAGGTTGCGGTAGGCGGCCAGGCCGGCGGCGACGGCCAGGGCGAGCACGGCCGCGACCAGGACCGCCGCCGAGGACAGGGCGGCCGTTCCCGGCGAGGTCAGGAGCAGCAGGGCCAGCGCGACCACGGCCAGCAGCACCGCCGTCCGCCGGAGACTGCGGGTCACCGCCCGGCGGCGGGCCGCCGGGGGCGGCGCGAGCAGCCGCAGGACCGGGGCCGCCCCGGGCAGCAGCTCGCCGAGGACCCGGTTGACCTCGGTGCGCTGGAGGACCGGGATGGCCAGGCGGCTCGCCGTGTGGTCGTGGCCGCCGGTCCGGCCGGCGCTCTGGATGCGGATCGAGGCCAGGCCGAGGAGGCGGCGCAGCAGCGACTCCTCGATCCGGACGACCTGGAGCCGGCTCAGGGGGAGGACCGCCTCTCGGCGCTCGAGCAGCCCTCGCCGCACCACCAGGTCGTCGCCGACCCGGGCCAGGGTGAAGCCGTGGTCGGTCACGACGCTGGAGGCGGCGGCCAGGCCCAGCCACACGACCACGCCGAGCACGGCCACGGCCAGGAAGGCCGGCGGGGTGGTCGGGGTGACCGCCTCCGGGTCGAACCGCCGGAACAGCCAGTCCGACAGGCCGGGGAACCAGTCGCTGGCCTGGCTGAGCGGGCCGAGCACGACCAGCGCGGCCGCGGCCCGAGACCCGGTGATCCCGGCCAGCATCACCTCGCCGAGCCGCAGCCGCACCAGCACCCGCTCGGCCGGCGGCGCGGCGACCTCGGCCCCGGCGACCCCGGCCGGATCGCCGGCGGGCCGGGTGGCCGTCCCCTGGCCGGGGGCGTCGGCCAGCGAGGCCTTGGCCCGCAGCAGGCTGGCCCGCAGCGCCCGCGCCTCGGGCAGGGTGACCACGTCCAGGTCGACCTCGGCGGCCGAGCCGCCCCCGGCCGTCTCCACCCGCAGGGTGGCCACGCCGAGCAGGCGGTGCAGGGGCTTGCGGACCAGGTCGACCTGCTGGATGCGGTCGAACGGGACCGCCCGGAGCTTGCGGGCCAGCACCCCCTCCTCGAGCCGCAGCGCCCCGCCCTCCAGGGCGTAGGTCCGCCGCAACCACTCCAGGGTGCTCCAGGCCAGCAGCACCAGCGCCCCCAGGGCGAGCAGCCACCACTGCCGCCTGGCCGCCAGCAGCAGGGCCAGCGGCCACAGCTGGCGCACGTGCCGGCCGGCGAAGAACACCGGGCTGAGCACGTGCAGCCGCTTCGGCCCTCCGCCCTCGACCGGGGCCCCGGGGATCTCCGGGCCGGCGGGCGCGTGCAGGTCCGGCGCCGTGGGCGGCCCGGGGTCCTCAGACCGCATCGCCGTGGCCGGTCCTGGCCAGGATGAGGCGGCGCAGGCCCTCGGCGTCACCGGCGGCGATGCCGGGGATGGTGGCGTCGGTGCCGGCCGAGGCGGTGTGCACCACCAGCCGGGCCAGGCCGACCGCCCGCTCCACCGGCCCCTGGGCGACGTCGATGTGCTGCACCCGGAAGTACGGGATGGCCGAGTGGATGCGGCGGACCACACCGTGGCGCACCTCCAGCGCGTCGTCGGCCACCTGGTAGCGCCAGTGCCGGTAGCTGGCCCTGGGCAGCCACCAGGCGGCCAGGCCGCCCACGACCGCCAGCAGCCCGGCGGCCAGCCCGGGCGGCCCGGGCAGGTCCGCCCCGGCCAGCCTGGCCCCGATGTCCACGGCCAGCACCACCAGGGCGAGCGCCCCGTAGCCGACCGCCTCCTGGACGGTCCACACGACCACGATGCGGCGGTCGAGCGCCCTCGACCCGACCCAGCTCCCGGTTGCCTCGGTCATCTCCCGACCAGCCTATCGGGAGCCGACAAGGGCTTGGGGTCGGCCTTCGGCCGACGACCGAATAATTCCGACCGGCTACCTTCGCCGGTCGGGCTCGTAGGTGGTGATCTCGACCTGGTAGCCGTCCGGGTCGGGCAGGTACACCGACCAGGAGACCCCGTAGTCGCCCTCGTGGAACTCGATGCCGCGGGCCCGCAGCTCGGCCTTGGCCGCCTCCAGCCCCCGGCGCGAGGTCCGGAACCCGACGTGGCGCATCGGGTCGTCGACCGTGACCGGCCGGCCGTCCTCGTTGGGGAACAGGGCCACCCCGCTGCCGCCCGCCTCCAGCACGGCCGGGAAGTCCCCCCAGGCGTCCTGGTGGACGCGACGCAGGCCCAGCACCTCCTGGTACCAGCGCACCGAGCGGGACATGTCGGAGACCACCAGCCCGACGTGGTCCAGGGCCTCCAGCTCCACCGCCACCGCCTCCTCCGCCGCCGCGACCGCCCCCACGGTACGCCGCTCGAGGGGCGCCGGCGGCGGGCCCCGATAGAATGGGGGCATGAGCAGCCTCCCCATCCCAGCGTTCGACGCCCCCAGCCGGGTCCTGCTGGCCGCCCCCCGCGGCTACTGCGCCGGCGTCGAGCGGGCCATCGACATCGTCGAGGTCGCCCTGGCCACCTACGGCCCCCCGGTCTACGTGCGCAAGCAGATCGTCCACAACCTGCACGTGGTCAAGGACCTCGAGACCAGGGGCGCGGTGTTCGTGGACGAGCTCGAGGAGGTGCCCGAGGGGGCGACGGTGGTGTTCTCGGCCCACGGCGTCGCCCCGTCGGTGCACGCCGAGGCCAGGACCCGGGGCCTGCGGGTGATCGACGCCACCTGCCCGCTGGTCACCAAGGTCCACCAGGAGGCGCGCAAGTTCGCCGCCAAGGGCTACGACATCGTGCTCATCGGCCACCAGGGCCACGAGGAGGTCGTCGGCACCATGGGCCACGCGCCCCGGGCCGCCCACCTGGTCGGCGACGAGGACGAGGCGGCCGCGGTCGAGGTCGCCGACCCCGAGCGGGTCGCCTACCTCACCCAGACCACCCTGTCGGTCGACGAGACCGCCGGGGTGATCGACACCCTGCGCGAGCGGTTCCCGGTGCTGGCCGGCCCCCGCTCCGACGACATCTGCTACGCCACCCAGAACCGGCAGGCCGCGGTCAAGGCCCTGGCCCGCGACTGCCAGCTGGTGCTGGTGATCGGGGCCGAGAACTCCTCCAACTCGGTGCGCCTGGTCGAGGTCGCCCGGTCCGCCGGCGCCCAGGCCCACCTGGTCGCGGAGGCCGCGGCGGTCGACCCGGCCTGGTTCGAGGGGGTCGATACCGTCGGGATCAGCTCGGGCGCGTCGGCCCCCGAATGGCTGGTCGACGAGCTGGTGGCCGCCCTCCGGCAGCGCGGCGCGACCGAGGTGCGCCAGGTCGAGGTGGTCCCCGAGGACGTGCACTTCGCCCTCCCGGGGACGCTGCGCCGGGACGCCGAGGCGGCCCGGGCCGGACACCCCGGCGGCTAGATGGCCTCGGAGGACGGCGGCGTCTACGTCGTCGGAGCCGGGCTGGCCGGGCTCCGCTGCGCCCGCCGCCTCCACGAGCAGGGGGTCGAGGCGACCGTCCTGGAGGCGGACGACGGCGTCGGCGGGCGGGTCCGCACCGACCGGGTCGAGGACTTCCTGCTCGACCGCGGGTTCCAGGTCCTGCTGACCGCCTACCCCGAGGCCACCGACGCGCTCGACTACGCCAAGCTGGAGCTGCACCCGTTCCACCCGGGCGCGATGGTCCACACCGGGGACAAGTTCGTGACCGTGGCCGACCCGTTCCGCCGGCGCTGGGACGGGCTGCGCACCGTCCTGGCCACGGTCGGCGGCCTCGGCGACAAGCTCAAGGTGGCGAGCCTGCGCCGGCAGGTCGTGGCCGGGTCGCTGGAGGAGCTGTTCGCCCGGCCCGAGACCACCACCAGGGAGGCCCTGGCGGCCCACGGCCTCTCGGACACGATCGTGGACCGCTTCTTCCGGCCGCTGTTCGGCGGGGTCCTGCTCGACCGCGAGCTGGGCAGCTCCAGCCGCATGTTCGAGTTCGTCTACCGGATGCTCGCCCTCGGCGACGTCGCCCTCCCGGCCCGCGGCATGGGCGCCATCCCCGAGCAGCTCGCCGCCGGCCTGCCCCCCGAGCAGGTCCGCCTCGGCCGGCGGGTCACGGCGGTGGGCGACGGCAAGGTCACCCTGGCCGACGGCGAGCAGCTGCCGGCCAGGGCGGTCGTGGTCGCCACCGACGGCCCGACCGCGTCCGAGCTGCTCGGCGGCGAGCCGGCGGCCCCCGGGTCGGTCGCCGCCCGCTGCCTGTACTTCGTCGCCGACCGGGCCCCGGTCGACGAGCCGGTGATCGTGCTGGACGGCGACGGCGGGGGCCCGGTCAACAACCTCTGCGTCCCCAGCTCGGTCGCCCCCGGCTACGCCCCACCCGGCGCCGCCCTGGTCTCGGCCGCCGTCCTCGACCGCCCCGGCCTCCCCAAGGGCCCCGACCTGGAGGCGGCCGTGCTCGGCCAGCTGGCCGACTGGTTCGGCTCGGGCGTGGTCGCCTGGCGCCACCTCAAGACCTACCACATCCCCCACGCCCAGCCCGCCCAGCCCCCAGGCACCCTCGACCCTCCCGAACGCCCCGTCCGCCTCCGCCCCGGCCTCTACGTCTGCGGCGACCACCGCGACAACGCCTCCATCAACGGCGCCCTCGCCTCCGGCCGCCGCGCCGCCGACGCCGTCCTGGAGGACCTCTGAGCGGTCAGCGGTGGTAGTGCCGGCTGCGTCAACTGGCGGGGAGCCGCAGCAGCAGGGCGTCGCCCTGGCCGCCGCCGCCGCACAGGGTGGCGGCGCCGTGCTCGACCTGGCGGCGGCGCATCTCGTGGACCAGCGTGACGACCATGCGGGCGCCGGTGGAGCCCAGGGCGTGGCCCAGCGCGACCGAGCCACCGTTGACGTTCACCATGTCCTGGTCGGCGCCGAGCATCCGGGTGGCGTGCAGCGCGACCGAGGCGAAGGCCTCGTTGACCTCGAGCAGGCCGACGTCGTGCAGGTCCCTGCCGGCCTTCTTGAGCGCCTTCTCGAGCGCGATCGCGGGGACGGTGTGCAGGTACGCGAACCGGTCGGCGCACATGCCGTGGGCGAGGACCTCGGCCAGCGGCTCGACGCCCAGCGCCCGGGCGCGCTCGGCGCTCATCACCACGAGGGCGGCCGCCCCGTCCGACAGCTGGGAGGCGTTGCCGGCGGTGATGGTCCCGGCCGGGGTGAACGCCGGCGGGAGCGCCGCCAGGGACTCGGAGCTGGTCTGCGGGCGGATGCCCTCGTCGCGCCCGACCACGGCCGTCCCGCCCGCGCGGCCCTGGACCGGGACGCCGACGACCTCGGCGGCGAAGCGCCCGGACGCCCAGGCCGCCGCGGCCCGCCGGTGGGAGCGGGACGCCCAGGCGTCCTGGTCCCGCCGGGAGATCCCCAGCGCGGCGTTGACCTGATCGGAGGACTGGCCCATGTGCTGGCCGGTGAAGGTGGACCACAGCCCGTCGTGGACCATGGTGTCGACCAGCTCCCCCGGGCCGGTCCGCACGCCCCAGCGGGCCCCGGGCACGACGTAGGGGGCGTTGGTCATCGACTCCATCCCGCCGGCGACCGCCACCTCGATCTCGCCGGCCCGGATCAGCTGGTCGGCCAGGGCGACCGCGGTCAGGCTGGACAGGCACACCTTGTTGAGGGTGATGGCGGGGACGTGCTGGGGGACGCCGGCCGCGATCGCCGCCTGGCGGGCCGTGATCTGGCCCGCCCCGGCCTGGAGCACCTGTCCCATCAGGACGTAGTCGACCTCGCCGGGCGGGACCCCGGCCCGCGCCACCGCCTCGGCGACGGCGACCGCGCCGAGGTCGACGGCCGAGCGGGACCGCAGGGCCGAGCCGAACCTGCCGACCGGCGTCCTCACGGCGGCGACGATCACCGAGCGTGTCATGGCTGGAACCTTCCTCCGGTGGAGTCTACGCTGGCAGGCGCCGGCAAGCCGGCGACGGTGGCGCGCACGAGGGGGCACAGGCCGATGACGACCACGACGTCGCTGCTGGTCATCGGGGCGGGGCCCTACGCCCTGTCGACCGCCGCCTTCGCCAGCCAGCACGGCATCGACACCATGGTCGTCGGCCGGCCGATGGGCTTCTGGCGGGAGCACATGCCCGCAGGGATGTTCCTGCGCTCCGGGCCCGACTGGCACCTCGACGCGGCCGCGGTCCACACCCTGGAGGCGTACCTGGAGGAGCGGGCCATCGCCCCGGCGCAGGCCGACCCCCTGCCCATCGGCCTGTTCCTGGACTATGCCGAGTGGTTCCGGCAGGCCAAGGGGATCGAGGTCCGCGAGGACCTGGTCGCCGAGCTCACCAGGCCCGACGGCCGGTTCCTGGCCGTGCTGGACAGCGGCGCCCGCGTCGCCGCCGACGCCGTGGTCGCCGCCCCGGGGATCAGCCACTTCACCAACCGGCCCGACTGGGCGGGGTCGGTCCCGCCCGGCCGGGCGGCCCACACCTGCGACCTGGTGCGGTTCGAGGACCTGTCGGGGGCCCGGGTGCTGATCGTCGGCGGCCGCCAGAGCGCGTATGAATGGGCGGCGCTGCTGGCCGAGCACGGCGCCGAGCGGATCGACCTGGTCCACCGGCACGACGTGCCACGGTTCGACCGGGTGAGCTGGCGGTTCACCGACCCGTACCTGGACAGCACCGTGCGGGTCCCGGGCTGGTGGCGGACCCTCCCCAAGGGCGAGCAGGACGCGATCGTCAAGCGGTTCTGGGAGGTCGGCCGGCTCACCCTGGAGTACTGGCTCACCCCGAGGCTGACCAGCGGGACCATCCACCGCTGGCCCGGGACCGAGGTGGTCAACGCCCGGGCCGCGGCGGCCGGCGGCCAGCTCCAGGTGCGCCTGTCGAACGGCGAAGGGCTGCCGGTCGACCACGTCATCTTCGCCTCCGGCTACAAGGCCGACCTGCCACGGGTCCCCTACCTGGCGGGAGTCCTGGACCAGCTCGAGGTGCGCGACGGCTTCCCCGTGCTCGACGAGGCCTTCGGGACGAGCCTGCCCGGCCTGTACCTGCCGGGGTTCGCCGCCACCCGGGCCTTCGGCCCCTTCTTCGGGTTCGTCAAGGGCACCCCGGCCGCGGCCACGCTCATCGTCCGGGACCTCCTGGATGTCGGCGGGGCGAGGTAGGCTCACCGGCATGAGCGAGCATCTCGACGTGCGGTCCGGGGACGTCCTGGTGACCGTGGGCACGATGAAGGGGGCGTTCCTGTTCGCGGGCGACCCCGGGCGCGGGACCTGGCGGTCGAGCGGGCCGCACTTCCCCGGCGAGCAGGTGTACGCCATCCGCTTCGACGGGCGGGGCGGGCGGCGGCGGCTGCTGGCCGGCACCGAGCACGGGCACTGGGGGGCGGTGGTGCGCTGCTCGGACGACCTGGGACGGAGCTGGAGCGAGCCGGCCGAGGGCAACCTCCGGTTCCCCGAGGGCACCGACGCCGCCCTGGCCCGGGTGTGGCAGCTCCAGCCGGCCGGCGAGGACCGGCCGGACACGGTCTGGGCCGGGGTCGAGCCGGCGGCGCTGTTCCGCTCCGACGACGGCGGGGACAGCTTCGACCTGGTCGAGGGCCTGTGGGACCACCCCCACCGGCCGCGCTGGGAGCCCGGGGGCGGCGGGCTGTGCCTGCACACGGTCCTGCCCGACCCGGCCGACCCCGACCGCATGTGGATCGCCATCTCCACCGGCGGGGTGTACCGGACCGAGGACGGCGGCCGCAGCTGGCAGGCCCGCAACGACGGCATCCGGGCCGTGTTCCTGCCCGACAGGCACCCCGAGTTCGGCCAGTGCGTCCACAAGGTCGCCCCGGCCGGCGGCCGGCCGGACCGGCTGTACCTCCAGAACCACTGGGGCCTGTACCGCAGCGACGACGGCGGCGACCACTGGCAGGACATGGCCAACGGGGTGCCGAGCGACTTCGGCTTCCCCATGGTCGCCCACCCCAGCGACCCCGACACCGCCTGGATCGTCCCGCTGGACTCCGACCAGTTCCGTTGCACCCCCGACGGCCAGGCCAGGGTGTACCGGACCCGGGACGCCGGCGACACCTGGGCGCCGCTGACCGAGGGCCTGCCCGAGCGCGACGCCTGGCTGACCGTGCTCCGCGACGGGTTCGCCAGCGACGGGCTGGAGCCGGCCGGCCTCTACTTCGGGACCCGCACCGGCCAGCTGTTCGCCTCCTCCGACGAGGGGGAGCACTGGCGGCCGCTGGCCGAGTGGCTGCCCCCGGTGGTCTGCGTCAAGGCCGCCGTGGTGCCCTGAGGGGTGGTCGATGCCCACCGTCCACCTGCCGGCCGCCCTCTCCGGCCACGCCGCCGGGCAGCGCCGGGTCGAGGTCACCGGGGCCACCGTCGGGAAGGTGCTGGCCGCCCTCGGCCAGGCCCATCCCGGGGTCGGCCAGCGGGTGCTCGACGACCGCGGGGTGCTGCGCCGCCACGTCAACGTGTTCGTCAACGGCGAGAGCATCCGCTACCTGCACGGGGCCGAGACCCCGGTCGGCGACGCCGACGAGGTGTGGATCCTCCCCGCCGTCTCCGGTGGCGGATGACAAGCGGGGTGGCCCGGCCTATGGTTTTCCCAGGGCGATGACGCCGAGCGGAGACGTGGAGAGGACGGCGCCATGGAGGAACTGCTGCTGACCCTGCTGCTGATGTGCCTGGTGGCCGGCGGGGTGGCCCTGGTGGTCGTCTGGCGGGTCGTGCGCTGGGTGCGGCGCAGCACGGCGCTGCGGCGGCGGGTCCGGAGCGTGCAGGCCCTCACCACGCCGCCCGGGGCCAGGCGGCAGGTGGCCTGCCTGCGGCGTGACCTGAGCGCCGCCGCCCACGCCACCGGTGAGGCGGTCGCGCTGGTCAGGGCGGCCGGCGGCGCCGTCGGCGAGCTGCCGCTGCTGGCACGGCGGCTGGGCCGGGTGGCCGGGACCCTCGACGCCGAGCTGCGGCTGCTGGCCGCCGAGCCCGACCAGGCCGAGCTGGCCCGGGTGCTGCCCGCGGCCAGGGCCAGGGTCGCCGACGTGACCCGGGTCGCCCTGACCATCCGGCGGGCGGCCAGCGCCGGCCTCGGGGCCGAGACGGCCGCCGAGATCGCCCCCCTCCAGGCCCAGGTCGAACGCGAGGTCCTTGCCCTGGACGCCGGGGTCGACCGCCTCCTCGCCCTGGCCTCCGGCGCCTGAGGGGTCGCGCGGCGCTCAGCCCGCCAGCCCCAGCCGGTGGGCGACCCTGGCCGCCTCGACCCGGCCGCCCACGCCCAGCTCGGCCAGGATGTGGGAGACGTGGAGGCTGGCCGTCTTCTCGGTGATGAACAGCGTCTCCGCGATCTGCCGGTTGGTCCGTCCGGCGGCGACCAGGGCGAGCACCTCCTCCTCTCCAGCTCGGCCAGCAGCGGCCCGGCGAGCACCCGCACCCGCTCCACCCCGACCTGGCCGACCAGGTCCCGGAGCGCCTCGACGGCCGGTGCGAAGGGCAGCTCGCCGTCGGCGAAGGGGAGGCAGCCACCCACCAGCACCCTCGTGCCGGTCCCGGCCTGTCGTGCCGCGAACTCGGTGACCAGGCGCGTCTTGCCGACGCCGGCCTCGCCCCCCACAAGGACCACCACCGACGCGCCGTCGTCCGCCCGCCCCAGTGACTGTCGAGCGCGGCGAGCTCCCGCACCCGTCCGACCAGGGCTGGGCTGGTCACCTGGCCCATCCCGACGGGATTATCGCGCCTGCCCCGCTGGATGAGAACAGGAGCTCCACGGGCCACGGGCCGAAAGATAGGGACCTGCCCGGTACCTGACCTATGGCACTTGCCAGATTCGGCGACCCCGGGCCCGGCCGCAGGCTGCACTCGACGAGTACGTCGAGCTGCAAGAGGTGAAACAGATGCGGCAGCCGCTCCTCCCCGGAACGGGGGCAACGGCCCGCCTGGTCGGGAAGGCCCTGCTGGTCACCGTCGTCCTGGTCATGACGCTGCTGCTGGGACAGCTGGTCATGGGGCCGGGGCCGGTCCCGGCGCCGCCCCAGGGGCCGGTGACCCCGCCGATCCAGGTGGGGTCGGGGGGCGGGTCGAACAGGCCCGAGTGAGCGGCGGGCGGGGCGGCCGCCGGACCCACCGCCGGCGGGCCACCACCCGCCGCCTCTGCTACACGTTGAAGCGGATGTGGAGCACGTCGCCCTCGCGGACGACGTAGGACCTGGACTCGGTGCGGAGCAGGCCCTTGGAGCGGGCGGCGTCCCAGCCGCCGGCGGCGACCAGGTCGTCGTAGGCGATCGCCTCGGCCCGGATGAAGCCCTGCTGGAGGTCGGAGTGGATGCGGCCGGCCGCCTCGGGGGCGGTGGCGCCCCGGCGGACCTCCCAGGCCCGGGTCTCGTCCTCGCCGGTGGTCAGGAAGGTGAGCAGGTCGAGCAGGCGCCAGGCGGCCCCGACCACCTGGTCGAGGCCGCCGCGCTCGACCCCGTAGCCGGCGAGCAGGTCGGCCGCGTCCCCGGGGGCCAGCTCGGCCGCCTCGGCCTCCAGGGCCGCGGCCACGGCCACCGTGGGCAGGCCCAGCTTGGCCTCGGCCTCGGCGGCCCGGTCGGCGGCCGAGGCGGCGTCGGCCTCGGCCAGGTTGAGCACGGCCAGGGCCGGCTTCAGGGTCAGGGGGGCGAAGTTGCGCAGCACCCTGGCCTCCTCGGCCTCCCAGTCGGCCGCCCGCAGGGGCGTGCCCCGGTCGAGCAGGTCGCGGGCCCTGGCCAGGACGTCCGCCTCCAGGGCGGCCTCCTTCACCCCGGCCCTGGCCTTCTTGGCCGCCTTCTCGGCCCCGCCGGCGATGGATTCGAGGTCGGCCACGGTCAGCTCCAGGGTCAGCTCGGCCGCCGCCTCCACCGGGTCGGGCCCGCTCCCGGTGAAGGCGGCCAGCACCATGGCCAGGGCGTCGGCCTCGCGCAGCGCCCCCAGTCCCTGCGCCGACAGCCCGCCGCCGGCGCCGGCCGAGAGCCCGGCCACGTCCACGAACCGGGCCGCCACGAACACCCGCTTGCGGGAGCGCTCCAGCTCGGCCAGCACGTCCACCCGCGGGTCGGGCACGGGCACGGCGGCCACGCTGGCCTTGCCCGCCGCCCCCCCGGCGGGCGCGCCCGCCCGGGTCAGCGCGTTGAAGAGGGTGGTCTTGCCGCTGTGGGGCAGCCCGACGATGCCGACGTCCTTCATGGGCAGAGGCTACTCGCCGGAGAGGGGGCCGGCTTGTCGACCGGGCCGGTCCGTGATGCGCTGGAGGCCACAGGACAGCTCCCGAATCGGGAAGGACCGGCCGTGCCCGACGCCGAGCCGACGCCGGCGTCCTCTCAGCGGTCGCCGGTCGACGTGCTGCGCCTGGTCGTGGCCGTGGCCGCGTTCCTGTTCTGCCTCGCCCTGGCCGTCGGGGCCGAGAACACCATGGTGGGGGTCGAGGCCGACCTGCTCCAGCTGGCCGACCGGGTGCCGTCGGCGCTGGCGGCCTTCCTCGTCGGGCTGGTGCAGGTCGTGGCGCTGGTGGCCCCGCTGGTGGTGATCGCCGTGGCGCTCGTGCTACGCCGGTTCCGCCTGGCCCTGCTGCTGGTCGCCGTCCCCGTGGCCGCCGCCGTCCTGGAGGGCATGCTCGCGTCGCGGCTCGACCGCATCCATCCGCAGCTGCTGGAGCGGGCCCTGGCCCAGGAGTCCTGGATCGGCGGGGCCAGCTTCCCCGGCGGCGGCTGGATCTGCGGGGCGGCCGCCGCCACCACCGTGGCCGGCCCCTGGCTGACCCATGGGATGCGGCGGGCCGCCTGGTGGCTGGTCGGGGTCTTCGCCGTCATCCGCATGGTGACCGGCCACGAGGTGCCGTTGGACGTGCTGGCCGCGATCGCCCTGGGCGCCGCGGTCGGGTCGGTCGGGCTGCTGCTGGCCGGCCGGCCCAGCCTGCGCCCGGGCGGGCAGCAGCTGACGGACGCGCTGGCCCGTTCCGGGCTCGAGGTGAAGGCGGTCGAACGCGCCAGCGTGGACGCCCGCGGCTCGACCCCGTACTTCGCCGAGCTCGCCGACGGCCGGCGGCTGTTCGTCAAGGCCCTGGGCCAGGACGAGCGCGACGCGGATCTCCTGTTCCGGGCCTGGCGGCGGCTGCGGCTGCAGAACGTCGGCGACGAGCTGCCGTACTCGACCCTGCGGCGCGCCGTCGAGCACGAGGCGCTGGTGTCGCTGAAGGCCACCGACGCCGGCGTGCGCACGCCTCACCTGGTGACCGTGGCCGCGGTCGGCGAGCTGGCCATGGTGCTGGCCTACGACGCCGTCGAAGGCCGTTCGCTCGACGCGGTCGAGGCCGGCGCGGTCACCGACGACGTGCTCCGCGGGATCTGGGAGGAGGTCGCCGAGCTGCGGCGCCAGCGGATCGCCCACCGGGACCTGCGCCTGGCCAACGTCCTCCTCGACCCCGACGGCCGTCCCTGGCTGATCGACTTCGGCTTCGCCGAGCTGGCGGCCGGCGACGACCTGCTCGACGAGGACGCCGCCGAGCTGCTGTGCTCCACCTACACCACGGCCGGGGCCGAGCGGGCGGTGGCCGCGGCCGTCGAGGTGCTCGGCTCCGGCCCGGTGGCGGCGGCGCTGCGCTATGTGCAGCCGGCCGTCCTGAGCACGGCCACCCGCAAGGCCGTCAACGCGCTGCCCGGCAAGGACAAGCCCCTGCAGGCGGAGATCCTGCGGGTCACCGGCACCCCCGAGCCGGAGTACGCCCAGGTGGAGCGGGTCAGCCTCCGGCGGATGGCGGTCTGGCTGTTCACCGGGGTCGCCATCTACTTCCTGATCCACCAGCTCTCCGACGTCCAGCTCCTGGCCCAGCAGGTCAGCCACGTCGACTGGCGCTGGCTGCCGGCCATCGTGGCCATGTCGGTGCTCAGCTACGCCGCCGCCGCCATGAGCGCCATCGGGTCGGTCCCCGACCGGCTGCCGCCCTGGCCGACGTTCGTGGCCCAGGTCGGGGCGTCGTTCGTGAACTGGGTCACCCCGGCCAAGGTCGGCGGTCTGGCCCTCGGGGCCCGGTTCATGGAGCGCCAGGGCGTCCACGCGGCGGTGGCGGTCACCGGTGCCGGGATCAACGCGACGGCCGGCGCCGTCATGCACGCGGCCCTGCTCGGCGTCTTCGCGGTGGCGGTGGGGGCCAGGGGCCTGAACGGCCTGCACCCTCCGTCGGCGCGGACGCTGCCGTGGGTGGGGCTCGGCATCCTGGCCGTCTCGGGCCTGGTCGCCGCCGTCCCGGCGGGGCGCCGGCTGGTCTACCGGCACGTCGCCCCGAGCCTGGAGCGGGCCGTCCACGGGATCCGGGAGCTGGCCGGCCACCCCGGCAAGCTCGCGCTGCTGTTCGGTGGGTCCGCCCTGGTCACCCTGAGCTACGCCTTCGGCCTGGTCTACTGCGTGGAGGCCTTCGGCGGCGGCCTGAGCGTGCCCGCGATCATCACCGCCTACCTGGTGGGGGCGGCCATCGCCCAGGTCGCCCCCACCCCGGGCGGGATCGGGGCGGTCGAGGCCGCGCTGATCGCCGCCCTGACCGCCGCCGGCCTCGACAAGGAGACGGCGGTGCCGGCGGTGTTCCTGTTCCGGCTGATCACCTTCTGGCTGCCGATCCTGCCCGGCTGGCTGGCCTTCACCTGGCTGCAGCGCACCGACCGGATCTGAGCGTTCCCGGCGATCAAACCCTGGCATCGCGCCGGCCCACGGCGCAGACTAGGCCCCAGCAGGCCCCGATCTGTCTGGAGTGCCGCATGTCCCACCACGACCCGCAGCCGCCGGCGCTGCTCCCGGTGCTGTCCAGGGGCAAGCACCGCAACCCTCGCAGGGGCGCGTGCTTCATGGAGTTCGCCTCCCTGCTCGCCGGTGAGCGCTGGAGCGACCACCCGGCGTGCACCCACCCCCTGCTCGCCGCGGTCGCCCGCCACGTCAACGACTGCACCTCCGACGCCGGCCGTCGGCGGCTGGTCAGCCTGATCCCGTCGGTGATCGGCCTGACCGGCGACGACCTGCGCATCGACGCCCGCATCGCGCTGCGGTCGGCGATCGTGGCCCTGCCGGTGGTGGCCGCCGAGCGTCAGGGGGTCATGGCCGTGTCGGTGCTGTCCTGCGACCGCATGCTGGCCGAGCTGGACGGACGGCCGGTGGGCGACCTGGAGGCGACGAGCCGGGCGGCCCTGGCCCGGGCGCCCCTGGCCGCGACGTGGGCGTCGCGGTTCGCCGGCGTCGCCCGGTCGACCGCGGTCACGCCCAAGCGCTTCCGCGCCCAGTCCGCGCCGACCATCGTCCACAGCGCCGTGGTGGGCATCGCCCAGGCGTGCGTGCCCGACCCCGATGCGATCCTGCGCGACCTCCTCGTCCAGGCGATCGACGCCTGCGCGACCTGGGGCGTTCGCGCCCCCGAGCGCGGCCGGCACGCGGGCGTCGTGCCTCAGGCAGCGGGGTAGGTGGCCGATCCGGGCCCGGCCGGGTAGGTTCACCCCGGAGGTGAGCTGAACGTGGCGACCCGATTCCCCGACGACGACCTGCCCCGCGAGCCCGACCCGCCCGCGCGGGCGACCGACGTCGACAAGCAGGACCCGGCAACTCCCGACGAGATCCCCGAGCCCGAGGCCTCCGAGGTCGAGAGCGCCCGGCTCCTGGCCAACCAGGCCCGCCCCGAGCTCGGGGCCGAGGGCTTCTCCGACCAGCGCATCGACGAGCTGGCCTCCGAGTTCATCGCCAGCGACATCGGCGAGGGCCTGGAGCAGTTCCTCCGCTGGTCCCGCGCCGAGGGCCAACTACCGCAGGGCAGCGGCGAGCTGTTCTGACCTCGAGCCGGTCCGGTGGGGTTCTTCGCCGGACCGCCCCGCCCCGGCGGGTGCCCGGGGGTGTGGACGGCCGGTTGTCCGGTTCGGCGGGCCCGGCTACAACTTCCTCCTGTTCGCCGTCCGAGAAGGAGGAAATCCGCATGCGCCGTCCGGCGGGGGAGCCGGGGACCATCGCCGCCGGCGCCCGCACCATGGGCGCCGCCGCCGGCGCCCTGCGCGACACCCGCGGGCGGCTGCGGGGGGTGACCTCCTTCGTGGTCACCGCCGGGGTCTGGCAGGGGCCGGCCAGCGAGGCGTTCGCGATCGACGTGGCCGGGTCCCAGGCCGGCCTGGACCGGGCCGCCGAGGCCCTCGACCGGGCCGCGGGGGCCCTGTCCGAGCTGGCGGCCCGCCTGGAGCACGCCCAGGCGACCTGGGACCGGGCCCAGCGGCTGGCGGCCACGGTCGGGGTCGACCTGGACCGGCTCGGCGGCGAGGGGTCGCCGCCGCTCCGGAGCCGGTGGGACCCCAACGGCGGCGTCCGCTCGCCCGCCGACGCCGTCGACCCGGCCGCGGCCCTGCTCGTCGGGCAGGCCGTGGCCCTGGCGACAGGGGCCGAACAGGAGGCGGCGGCCGCCCGCCGGGCCGCCGCCGCGCGCCTGGACCGGGCGGTCCCGCCCATCCCCGCGCCGCACGGCCGGCCTCCGGTGGGGGAGCCGCGGCCGGACGCCGGCCACGACCAGGACGGGGGCCGCCACGCGGGGCCGGTCCGGTCGATCGTGAGCCGGGTGCTCGAGGTGGGGGCCGAGGTCGCGGCGGCGACCCATCATCTGGCGGCCGGCGCCGAGGCCCGGGTGCAGGCGGCGGGGTGGTTGGCCGCGACCGCCGACGATCCCGCGGTGCGGGCGGCGGCCGCCCGGGCGGCCCAGGTGGCCGGCCGGCCGCTGATCGACGGCAGCGCCCTGGCCGCCCTGCCCCTGGTCGCGCCCGTGCTGGCGTTCGGCGCCGCGATGAGCTCGGGCGAGCCGCTGCCGCGGGCGCTGGCCGGGGCGGTCGGCGGGGCGGTCGGCGCCGACCTCGGCAGCCGGGCCGGCCTGGCCGTCTGCGGCGGCGAGGCCGCCGCCACCCAGGGCGCGGGGCTGATCGTATGCCCGACCCTGACCGCGGTCGGCGGCGCGCTCGGCGCCCAGGCCGGCAAGGCGGCCGCCCTCCACGTCTACGACGAGATCGCCGAGGAGCTCGCCGGCCCCCGCGTCAAGCCGGAGCCGGCGACGCGGCCCGGGTCGGGAGGCTGACCCGGTGGGCGTGGCTGTAGACGTTCATGGTGTCGCCGCGCAGGAAGCCGACCAGGGTCATGCCGACCCGCTCGGCCAGGTCCACGGCCAGGCTGGTGGGGGCGCTGACGGCGGCGACCAGCGGCACCCCGGCCACGGCGGCCTTCTGCACCACCTCGAACGAGCACCGCCCGGACACGAACAGGACCGTCCCGGCGAGCGGCAGGCGGCGCTCGCCGGCCGCCCACCCGACGACCTTGTCGACCGCGTTGTGGCGCCCCACGTCCTCGCGGACGCAGTGGACGGTCCCCTCGGCGTCGCAGACGGCGGCCGCGTGGAGGCCGCCGGTCTGCTCGAACACCCGCTGGGCCTCCCGGACACGGCCGGGGATGACCGCCAGGACCCCGGCGGGCACGGCCAGCCCGTCGCCGGCCAGCGTCGGGCAGGCGACCGTCACGGCCTCGATCGACGCCTTGCCGCAGACGCCGCAGGACGAGGAGGTCACGGCGAGCCGGTCGAGCGACGGGTCGGGGGCGGGCACGCCGGGGCGCAGGTCGACGGTGAGCACGTTGAACTCCTGGGGCTGGCCCTCGGGGGCGCAGAAGCGCACCGCCTCGACGTCGTCGGGGCGGGCCACCAGCCGTTCGCTGATGCAGTAGCCGATGGCCAGCTCGAAGTCGTTGCCGGGGGTGCGCATGGTCACCCCCACCGGACGGCCCGCCACCCGCAGCTCCAGCGGCTCCTCCACGGCCAGCCGGTCCCGTGCCGGCCGTGTCTCGCCGCCGGCGTCGATCTTGAGGACCCGGCGTTCGGCCACTCCCCGACCCGGCATCGACGCCTCCCGTGCTCGGCGGCTCCCTCGTCCTCCCAGCCTACGTGCCCCTCGGCCCGGGCGCCGCCGTTCGGGCGCTAACCGTCGTCGGGGCGGCGGCGCTGCTCGAGCTCGTCGGCGGCGGTGATGGCCCGGGCGACCAGGGTCGGGGGCATGTGGCCGTAGGACAGGATCCGGTCGTGGAAGCGGCGCAGGCGGAAGGCGTCGCCCAGGCGGGCCTGGGAGGCGGCCCGCAGGCGCTCCAGCTCCAAGGCGCCGACCAAATAGCTGAACGGCTGGGTCGGGGTCATGGTGTAGCGGGCGACCTCGGAGCGGGCGGTCGACTCCTCCAGGCGGGCGTCGGAGACGGCGCGGGCGACGGCCGCCTCGTAGCTGAGCTCGCCCGACTGGAGCTGCATGTCGAGGACGATCCGCAGCGCCCGCAGCAGGCGCATGCCCAGCTGGGCCAGGCGGGCGGCGTCGTCGTAGTAGCCGACGTCGGCCATGAGCTGCTCGGTGTAGAGGCCCCAGCCCTCGATCATGACCGGGGAGCGGACGGCCCGCCGGGTCAGCGAGGGGAGGCGGTTGACGCTGGTCATCTGGAGGTGGTGGCCGGGGTAGCCCTCGTGGGCGGCCACGGCCGGGATGATGGCGTTGGCGTGGTCGCGCAGGCCGGCCTCGTCGGGTGGCGGGGTGACCCAGAAGTAGCCCTGCTGCCAGGTGTCGAACGGCCCGGCGGGGAGGTAGGCGGCGAAGCCCATGACCGGGCGGAGGAACTCCGGGGTGGCCTCGACGCGGGCCTCGGCGTCGGGGTTGGTGGCCAGGTCCTCGCTGAACACGAACGACTCCAGGCGCTCCAGCTCGCGCCGGTAGGCCGGCAGCAGGCCGGCGACGTCGGGATGGTCGCCCTTGAGCTCGTCGAGCTTGGCCGCCCAGTCCGACGCGCCGAGCTTGCCCGCCTGCTCGTTCAGGGCGGCCGTGAGCCCGGCGATCTGGTCCTCGCCGACCCGGGCGAACTCGGCCGGGGTGGTGGTGAAGCAGTGGACCTCGCGCAGCTTGCGGGCCTGGGCGGCCTCGCCGATGGCGAACGGGGCGTCCCCGGGGAACCGGGTGGCGTGCTCGTCGCCCAGCCAGCCGGCGAAGTCGCGCAGGGCCTGGGCGGCGGCCGTGGCGGCCACCTCGACCCGGCCGGCCAGCCGCGTGCCGGCGGCCAGGGGGCCGAGCGTGCCGGCCAGGAACTCGGCCCCGCCGGCGGCCGCCCCCACGGCCATCTGACGCCACAGGGCCGGGCAGGGCTCGTCCAGCAGCGCCCTGGCCCGGTCCAGGAACGCCGGCGCCGCCTCCAGCCGCTCGGTGGCGTCGGCCAGCCGCTGCTCCAGGGGCGCGAAGTCGCGGGCCACCAGCAGCAGGATGGCCGCCGGGACGGCGGTGGCGGCCTCGAAGGGGTTGCGGCGCCAGGGGCGCTCGACCTCCTCGGCCAGCAGCGCATCGGAGATGGCGGCGGCGAGGGCGTCGCGGTCGACCGCCTGCTCCTCGTCCGCCGGCGCGACCGCGGTGACCCGGCGCCGCAGCTCGGCCAGCCGCCGGGCGAAGTCGTCCAGGCGCTCGGTGGTCAGGTCCTCGAGCCGGGCGTCGTGCTCGTGGCGCCCGAGCACGGTGGCCGCGGTCGGGAACGTCTCGAACACGAGGTCCAGATAGTCGCTGGTCAGCTGGGCAACGGCGTCGGGCACGGGGACACCCTCTCCTCTCACGCGGAAGCTTGCACCCGGCCGGCCAGGGGGGCCAACCGCGGCTCAGCAAACTCTCAGGTTCCGTTCCTATAGTCACCGGCAGTCCTCGACAATCGCGCCATTTCAGGTTAGGGAACGGCTGTGGGACGACTGCTCGGCGACCCGGAGGTCTGGGACGACAGCCCGGCTCGCCCCCGCCCGGCCGTGCGGGGACTGGTCGGGCTCGCGACCGGCGCCGTGGCCGGCCTGCTGCTCGCCTTCGCGGTGGTCCCGCGACCCGACCCGCCGCCGCCCCAGATCAGGCTCCCACCCGCGGCCGAGGCCCCCCGGCTCCAGGTCCAGAGGCAGGTCCTCTACAGCGCCGGCCTCGGCGGCGGTCCCATGCTGGTGTCGCGGTCGGGCCGGCTGGAGCAGGTCAAGGTCGACGGGACCGAGCGCCGGGTGGTCGCCCAGAACCTGCGGGCCAGCGCCGTGGTCGGGCCGGACCGGGCCGGCGTCCTGGTCGCCATGGACAGCGGGGTCGTGACCCGGGTCGAGGCCAACGGCACCACCCGCCGGCTCGGGGGGGACGGCTTCGTCGCCGGTGGCCTGGCCGGCGCCGGGCGGCGCCTGCTCGCCTGCCCCGACCCCGCCGGGCAGCCGGCCGACGCGAGCCTGCTCCTCGACGCGGTCAGCGGGCGGGCCAGCCCGGTCCGGCTCGGCTGCCCGGTCGCCTGGGCGGCCGGGGGCGGGGTGTTCGCCGGCAGCGGCGGGCCGTGGACCCGGCTGGCCGGCTTCCGGCCGGCCACGGCCGTGGCCAGGGGCGGGTCGGTGCTGGTCGGCCGGCCGGGCCGGCGCCCCAGGGTGGTGCTGGACGCGCGGCGGCTCCGGGCCGTGGCCGGCAGGGGGGCGGTGGTCGACGGCCTCGCCCTGAGCCCCGACGGCAGGCTGGTCGCGGTGTCGGCCGGCCGGCCGGGCCGGCCCTGGCTGGTGCTGGTGGTCGGGACCGGCGGACGCCAGCTGGCCAGCATCCCGCTGGCCGACGGCCACCGTCCGGCCTGGATGGGCTGGTCCGACCGGCAGGGCTCGACCACCCTGGCCGTGGCCGCCGTCGACCGCCGCGGCGACCTGGCCACCGCCGAGCTGGCGGCCAGGCAGGGGACCGGCTACGTGCTCGCCTGGCAGCCGACCGACCGCAGCGCCCGGGTGCTGACCTCGGGTGTGCCCATGGTGGCGGCCGACGGCTTCGCCTGGTCCTCGGACGGCGACTCGGTCGCCGTCTCCTCGCCCGCCGGGGTGCTGGTCGTCAAGCAGGCCGACGTCGTCTACACCACGGCCAGCCCCGTGACCGGCACCCTGCTCGCCTGGCCGGCCGAGGCGGCGCCGTGAGGGTGCTACGGCGGCCGGTCCGCGACCAGGCGGCCGACCCGCTCCTCGAGCGGAGGCGGGGGCGGCGGCGGATGGCGCTGGTCGTGCCGGTGGTCGCGGTGGTGTGCGGGCTGGTCGTCGGCGGGCTGGCCGGGGAGCGGGTGGTGGGCCGGCGGCGGGTCGCCGTGGTGGCCCGGCCGGCAGGGGCCGCGGCCGCGCCCGAGGGAGCCAGCGGGCCGATCGAGCAGCTCCGGGGGGCGGGGGCGCTGCTGTTCACCGACCAGCAGGGGCGGGCCTACGCCCAGGCCGCCGACGGGAGCGGGCGCCGGGTCCTGGGCCAGCTGGGGGAGCTCGCGGCCCGGCGGGCGGCGCCGGGCCTCGACGTCGAGGTGGCCGCGTTGCTGCTGGCCGCGGCGCCCGACGACCGCCCGGCCGAGCTGGCCCCCGACGGCGACCTGGTCTACCTGCGCACGGCCGACGGCGCCGCCACCGTGGGGCGGCTGGCCGACGGGTCGCTGCGGCGCCTGGTCCCGGCCGGCTGGAAGTCGACCGGCCCGCCCCGGCACTCGGCCGACGGGAACCTGCTCGGGGTCTGCGGCTTCCGGGTCGGGGGCACGCCGCTCCCCTCGGTGACCGCGGCCAGGAGCTGGGTCCTCGACGGGTCGGGGCGGCGCCTGGCCACCCTGCCCGGCTGCCTGTACGACGTGGCCGCCGACGGCGGCTCGGCCCTGGTCGCCGACCCGGCCCAGGGCCGCCTGGCCGGCCCGGTGCCCTTCGGCCAGTTCCGGCGCGGGCCGCCGGTGGGCGGGTCCGACCAGCTGACCAGGGGCCTGCGGCTGTGGCGGCGCGACGGCGGCAGCCGCCCGGTGCTCGGCTTCGCCGAGGTGGTCCGGGTGTTCCGGACGGTCCAGCCCGGGGTCGACCCCCACGGGCTGGTCATCGTGACCGCCGTGCTCGGGCCGGACGGGCGCCAGGCCCTGGTCCGCATCGTCGACGCCCAGGCCGAGGCCGGCTCGAGGACGGGCCCCGAGGCCGAGGTGCTGGCCCTGGTCGACCTGGAGCGGGGCCGGGCCGAGCCGCTCCCCGAGCACCTGCCCGGTTGGTTCACCTTCCTGCCGACCGGCGGCCTGGCCTGGACCGGCGGCGCCGGCACGGCCACCTACCTGCCCCGGGGCCGGCCGCCGCGGCTGCTCAGGTCGGGGCTGGTCAACGAAGGCGTGTACGCCGTCGTGCCCAGCCCCGACGGGGCCTGGGTGCTGCTGGCCGGGGGGACCTCCTGGCGGTTCGTCCGCGCCGACGACCCCTCGGTCCAGGTCACCTACCCGGCCCCCGGCCGGCTGGCCACCTGGGCCCCGGAGCCGGGACGATGAGCACGGCGGGCGCATGCCAGGCCCCTGGGGCGCGCGAGGGGCGCCGGTGAGCGCCCTTCGGCTGGCCCTGCGTGGGCTGCGGGCCCGGGCCGGGCTGTCGGCGGCGCTGCTGGCCGTGACCACCTTCGCGGTCGGGGTGGGGGCGGCCGGGGCCATCTACCTGCGCGCGGCCGGGGAGTCGCTGCTGGCCCGGAACCTGCGCACGGCGACCAGCTACACCGCCGGGCTGCACGTCGACCAGGTCGTGGCGGACGGCGCCGAGCTGCGCGGCCTCACCCGGTCGGTGGTGGCGGCCGGGCCGGTCGTGCCGGCGCTGGCCCCGCCGGTCACCGGCCTGGAGACCCGCACCCCGGTGGCCCTCCAGGCCGCCGGCGGGCGGCCCGGCGCCGCCTACCTGGCCAGCCGCGACGGCCTCTGCGGCCACCTGGCGGTCGAGGCCGGCCGCTGCCCGGCGGCCCGGCCGCTCGGCGTCCCGGCCGAGGCCGCCATCAGCCGCCGGGCCGCCGACTGGCTCGGCCTCGGCCTCGGCGAGCGCTTCCGGGCCCAGGGGTTCGGGGCCGGAGCGGCCAGCCGCGACCTGGCGGTGGCCGCCATCTACGCCCCCACCCCCCGCGACCAGTACTGGTTCGGCGCCCAGCGCGCCTACTTCCCGCCCCCGCCGCTCGGCAACGAGCTGCCGCCGCTGGACGCCGTGTTCCTGGCCAGCAGCGACCTGCTGCCGGCGATCGACAACGGCACCCTTGACATCCGGGCCCGCTTCGACCACTTCGTCGAGCCGGAGCGGCTGCGCCTGGCCGACGCCGCGGCCGTCCCCCCGGCCCTCGGCAAGCTCGCCGAGGTGCTGCGGGTCAACAACCCCGACGCCACCGTGCTCACCGGCCTGGGCGACGTGGTCGCCAAGGCCGAGGCCGAGCGCCAGGCCCTGACCGTGCCCGTGCTCCTGGCCGACATCCAGCTCGCCTCCCTGGCCCTGCTGATCCTGGTCGTGGTCGCGGCCATGGCCGCCGAGGCCAGGGCCGGCGAGGTCGCCCTGGCCAAGGTGCGCGGCGCCACCACCGGGCAGGCCTTCGGGCTGGCCGTCCTCGAGCTGGCCGTGATCGCCGCCCTCGCCCTCCCGGCCGGGCTGGCCGTCGGCTGGCTGGGGGCGTACCTGCTGGCCCGCACCCAGCTCGAGGACGGCATCCCGGTGGTGGTCACCCCGGCGGCGGTCGCGGTCGCCCTGGCCGCCACCGTGGTCGCCCTGGCCGCGGCCAGCCTGGCCAGCCTGGGCGCGGTCCGCCGCCGCATCCTCGACCAGTGGCGCCGGGGCCGCTCGGACCGGGTGGGCCGGCGCGCGGTCGTCCTGGACGTGGTGCTGCTGCTGGTGGCCGTGGCCGCCCTGGCCAACCTGCGCGCCTCCGGGACCCGCCAGGCCGGCGGCGGCTACGACCTGCTCGCCACCCTCGCCCCCGGCCTGGCCGTGCTGGCCGCCGCCCTGGTCGTGGGCCGCTCCCTGCCGCTGGCGGCGGGCTGGCTGGTCCGCCTCACCGGCCGCGCTCCCGGGGTGGCCGCCTGGGTCGGCGCCCGCCAGGTCGCCCGCCGGGGCGGCCCCGCCCTGCGGGTGGTGATCGCCCTGGCCGCCGCCTTCGGCCTGGTCGCCTTCGCGGTCACCGTCCGCCAGGACATGGCCCGCAACCGCCACGACCGGTCCTTCACCCAGGTGGGGGCGGCCGAGCGGCTCCAGGTGGCCATGCCGCGCGGGGTGCTCGGTCCCGAACGGGTCGCCGAGGCCGACCCGTCGGGCACGGCGGCCATGGCCGTGCTCCGCTACCCGGCCACCTTGCGCGACGCCCCGGCGGTCACCGCCGCCCTGGTCGGCGTCCAGCCCGACCGCTACCCGTCGGTCGGCTTCTGGCGCGGCGACTTCTCCGGGCGCCCCCTGGCGGCCACCATGGCCGCCCTGCACGACTCGCCGGTGCCGCCGCTGGACCTCGGCCGGGCCGACCGGCTGGAGGTCGACGTGGGCGCCGGGGTGGTCCGGGCCGACGGCCCGCTCCGGCTGGTCGCCCTGGTCCAGGGGCCCGTCCGCGCGGTCCGGGTCGACCTGGGCCGCCTGGCGCCGGGGGGCGTGCGGCCGCTGCGGGGCCGGCTCGACCCGGCCGGGGGGCCGTGGCGGCTGCAACGGCTCTGGGTCCAGCGCGAGGCCGGGGTGACCAGCGCGGTCAGCGTCTCGCTGACCTTCGACTCGGTCCGGTCCGGCCAGGGCGGCGGCTGGCGGCTGGTCGACGGCTTCGACGACCCGGCCCGCTGGTACTCGCTGAACGACGACGCCTACGAGCCCGGGGACACGCTGGCCGCCACCACCGGGGTCGACGGCCGGGCCCTGGCCGTGGCCATCGACGCCCCCGACTCGGGCGTCACCCTCGGCATCGGCCACGCCTCGGTGCCCGAGGCCCTGCCCGCGGTGGTCACCCCGGCCTTCCTGCGGGCGGTGTCGGCCCAGGTGGGCCGGGTGGTGCGGGTGCGTACCCCGATCCCCGGCGACCTGCAGCTCAAGGTGGCCGGGGTGGCCGGCGTGCTCCCGGGCGCCCTCGGGTCCGGCGCCGCCGCCTTCGTTGACGGCGACTGGCTGCTGGTCCACGCCCAGCGCAACCCGGTCGACCAGCCCCAGGCCGGCGAGGTCTGGACCGCCGGCGGCGCCCGCGGGCGGGCCGTGGCCGAGCGCCTGGCCGCCTCCGGGGCCCGGGTCGAGGGCCGGGCCGTGGCCGCCGACGAGGAGGCCGCCCTGGCCCAGCAGGCCCCCTCGCTGGCCCTGCTGCTCCTGCTCGTTGGGGCGGCCGCCGGGGCGGCCCTGGCCACCGGCGGGGTCATGCTCCACCTGTACCTGACCGGCCGGCGGCGCGCCTTCGAGCTGGCCGTGCTCGAGGTGTTCGGGGCCCGGCGGCGCGACCTGTGGGGGCCGGTCGCGGTCGAGCAGGGGGCGCTGGTCGGCTACGGGGTGCTCTGCGGCGGCCTGATCGGCCTGCTGGTGGCCCTGGTCGCCCTCCCGGCCATCCCCCAGTTCGCCGACCGGCCGACCGTGCCTCCGCCGATCTACACCCCCGACTGGGCCGTCCTGGGCCTCGCCCTCGGCCTGGCCGTGCTGCTGGTCGGCCTGGGCCTGGCCGCCGTGGTCGCCGCCCTCGTCCACCAGGCCCGCCCGGCCCTCCTGCGCGAGGAGGAGCTGTGAGCATCCTCGCGGACCGGGTCCAGGGGCTGGCCGAGCAGCGGCGGGCCCGGGCGGGGGAGCGGCTGCTGGCCGGCGACGGGCTGTTCCACCTGTACCTGCTGGAGGGGCGCGAGGTGGTCGCCCTCCAGGGGGTCGACTTCGGGGTCGACTGGGGCGAGATGGTGGCCCTGCTCGGGCCGTCGGGGTCGGGCAAGTCGACCATGCTGGCCATCCTCGGCGGCCTGGAGCGGCCGTCGGCCGGCCGGGTGGTGCTGGACGGCATCGACGTCACCCGCCTGTCCGAGGCCCAGCTGACCATGCTGCGGCGGCGCCGGCTCGGGTTCGTCTGGCAGGGGGCGGCCCGCAACCTGCTCCCGCACGCCTCGGCCGCGGAGAACCTGGACCTGCCGATGGTGCTGGCCGGGCTGCCGGCGGGCCGGCGCCGGCGGCGGGCCGAGGTGCTGCTCGACGCGGTCGACCTGGGCGCGCAGCGCGGCAAGCCGATCCGGGCCCTGTCCGGCGGCGAGCAGCAGCGCCTGGCGGTGGCGGTCGCCCTGGCCAACAACCCGCCCCTGCTGCTGGCCGACGAGCCGACCAGCCAGCTCGACCGGGCCAACGTGCGCCGGGTGGTGGAGCTGCTCAAGGAGGCCCGCGACGACCTCGGCACCACCGTGGTCGTGGTCACCCACGACGCCGAGGTGGCCGCGGCCATGGACCGCACCGTGACCATCCGCGACGGCCGGGTCAGCGCCGAGGGCCGCGGCGGGGCCGAGTACGCCGTCGTCGGGCCCACCGGCTCCCTCCACCTCCCGGCCCACGCCCTGGACGTGCTCCCGCCCGGGGCCCGGGTGGTGGTCGAGGTCGAGGACGGCCAGGTCGTGCTCAAGCCCACCGACGCGAACCCCGGGGGGTCCGGCCGGAGGGGCCCGGGGAACCCCGAAGGGGTGCCCCGGTCTATGGAGACCATTCAGGACCCTCCGGTGGACCGGGAGGCGCAGCCGTGACCAGCCTGGTCGCCGACGGGCTGGTGGCCGGCCGCGGCGGCCGCAACGTGGTCGACGGGGTGTCGCTGGAGGTCCACGGCGGCCAGGTGGTCGGGCTGGTCGGGCCGTCGGGGTCGGGCAAGTCGACCACGCTGCTGCTGCTGGCCGGGCTGGAGCCGCCCGACGCCGGGGCCGTGCGGCTCGACGGCCAGGACCTGGCCGGCCTGGGCGCGGCCGGCCGCCAGGCCCTGCGCCGGGACCGGGTCGCGCTCGTGTTCCAGGGCTACGGCCTGCTGTCGCTCCTCACGGCCAGGGAGAACGTCGAGCTGCCGTTCCGGGTGGCCAGGCGCGACCCGGCGGCGGCGGCCGCCGCCGCCGGGCGCTGGCTGGCCGTGCTCGGCCTGGCCGACCGGGCCGACCAGCGCACCGACCAGCTCTCGGGCGGCGAGCGCCAGCGGGTCGCCCTGGCCCGCGCCCTGGCTGTCGAGCCGGCCGTCCTCCTGGTCGACGAGCCCACCGCCGAGCTGGACGAGGACAACCGAGACCGCGCCGTCGGCCTGCTGCGCGACGCCGCCGACCGCGGCGCCGCCGTGGTCGTGGCCACCCACGACCCCGAGGTCGTCGAGCTCTGCGACCGGGTGGTGCGCCTGGTCGACGGCCGCCCGGTCGAGCTCGACCCGGACTCGGTCGGTGGTCCCGTCGCCTGACCTCCTGGACCGGCTGCTGTCGGAGGAGGGCCGGGCCCTGCTGGAGGGGCTGCCGGCCGGCCCGCTCGACCCCGACGACGCCCTCCGGGTGGGGACCCGGCTGCGCGGGCGCTTCCCGGCCGAGCTGGTCGCGGCCGCCCTGGCCCAGCACGAGCTGCGGGCCAGGGCGGCGGCCAAGTTCGCCCGGGCGGCGAGCATGTGGTTCACCCGCGAGGGGCTGGAGCAGGCCTCGGCCGAGCCCCTGGCCAGGCACCGGGCCGAGCGGTACGCCGGGCTCCCCCGGGTGGCCGACCTGTGCTGCGGCATCGGCGGCGACCTGTGCGCGCTCGCCCCCGGACGCGACGCCCTGGCCGTCGACCTCGACCCGGTCCATGTCCGCATGGCCAGGGAGAACGCCCGCGCCCACGGGGCCGGGGAGGTGGGCGCCGTCTGCGCCGACGTGCGCGACCTGCGTCTGCCGCGGTCGCTGGGCCTGTTCGTCGACCCGGCCCGGCGGGCCGGCGGCCGCCGCCTGCCGGCCACCGCCAGCCGCCCGCCCCTCGGCTGGTGCCTGGGCCTGGCCGACCGGGTCGCCGGGGTCGGCGTCAAGACCGCCCCCGGCCTCCCCCTGGACCGGGTCCCGCCCGGCTGGGAGGTGGAGCTGCTGGCCGACCGGCGCGAGCTCAAGGAGGCGGTGCTGTGGTCGCCGGCGCTGGCCTCCACCACCCGCCGGGCCACCGTCTTCCCCGGCCCCCACACCCTGGCCGCCCGGCCCCGATCCACCTGGGCACCCTCCGGCCCGCCGGTGCCGTGCCACCCGCCAGGGGCCTACCTGCTCGACCCGAGCCCGGCCGTGACCCGGGCCGGCCTGGTCGAGGAGCTGGCCCGCGAGCTGGGGGCCTGGAAGCTCGACCCACAGATCGCCTTCCTGTCCGCCGACCGGCCCCTGCACACCCCCTTCGGCCGGCTGCTGGGAGTCGACGCCTCCCTCCCCTGGAACCTCAAGCGCCTGCGTCAGGCGCTGCGCGAGCGCGGCGTCGGCGCCGTCGAGGTCCGCAAGCGCGGCTCGGCCGTGGACGTGGCCGAGCTCACCAGCCGCCTGCGCCTGGGCGGCGACGCCCGCGCCGTGGTCGTGCTCACCCGGGTCGCCGACCGCCCCTGGGCCCTGGTCTGCACCGAGGAGCGGTAGCCTGATCCGACCCGACCAACCATGGAGTTCGAGGTCAGGCAACGGGAGGGGCCACGGTGGCGGCCATCCTGCGCGTCCGGCTGGGAGGCCGTGCGCCCGCACAGCGCCGGCGTGTACGTCAACTTCCTCTCCGACGAGGGCGCCACCGGCCTCCAGGCCGCCTACGGCGACCGCCTGCAGCCGCTCACCGCCCTCAAGGACCGCTGGGACCCGGCCGACGTGTTCCGCATGAACGCCAACATCGCCCCCCAGCGGCCGCGCCGGGTCGGGGACGAAGGCGGAACCAGCGCGGTGATCTCGACCTACCCGGGCGGTCCGCCGCGCCAGCCGGGCAGGGGCCGGTCGCCGACGGCGACCTCCAGGGCCGCCCTGGCCAGCAGCCGGGTCGAGTCGAGCGTGGGCAGCGGCGAGGCCTCGGGCGTCACCAGCAGCGGGATCTCGGTGCAGACCAGGGCGACCGCGGTGCAGCCCCGCGCCGCCAGCCGCCGGATGACCTCCACGTACGCCTGCCGCGAGCCGGCCGTCAGCACCCCGTTGACCAGCTCGTCGAAGATGACCCGGTCCACGGTGTGGCGGTCGTCCGGGTCGGGCAGCCGGGCGGTGATCCCGCGGGCGGCGAGCACGCGCGGGTAGACCGGCCCGTCCATCGTGAACCTGGTGCCGAGGACGCCGACCTGCCGGTGGCCGTCGCGGACGGCCTGGTCGGCGACCACCTCGGCGATGTGCAGGCCGCCGAGGGCGAGCTCGGGGCCGGGCAGCTCCAGGGCCATGTGGGCGGTGTTGTCCGGGCAGACGAAGAACTCCGCCCCGGCCCGGGCGAGCCGCCGCACGCTGTCGGCCAGGATCGCCCGGACCGCCCGGTGGTCGCCGCGGTCCCAGGCCGGCATGCTGCGGCCCAGGGCGATGCAGTCCAGGGTCACGTCGGGATGCTCGTGGGGACCGAGCCGGGTGAACCCCTCCTGGCAGAAGGCCCGGAAGCACAGCGCGGCCCCCTCCGCGCTGTGGCCAAGGATGCCGAGGTGTCTCATGATGTCATTGTGGACGAGCCGCCGAACCGTCAGCTTCGGCGAAGGCATCCTCACCCCTGGCGCGCGCGGGCGAGATGGACCGCCGCACGGCCGTCATTCGCATCACCGCCTGGGGGCGCGGATGAACCGGCCAAGGCGGCCGGGATCCTCGGCC